>OIYR01000933.1_pt1 | contig 15732 bp, 12 predicted proteins | sample 1588221 | NCBI WGS metagenome assembly OIYR01 (sample SAMN03283292) | human gut metagenome | biome: human-associated habitat; material: feces | host: Homo sapiens | place: Peru | collected 2012 | reverse complement strand
CCAGATATTTAAACAAATCCCTTCTGTAAAAGGCGCTGTCGCCTCTGAATCTTATATTTCCGGTATTGTTCAATTGTGTAAGTATCTGTTCAAGTTCTTCAATGATTCCATTGGAAGAATAAGCAGATCCAGTTCTCAACAAAGATGAAAGTAAGAGTTTAGAATGGTATTCATTGATTACGAGTGGATGATATCCATTTTCCGAGTAGTGATGAATATAGGCGCTGGCTTCCTGGCTGCCACAAGTTGTAACCATGGTAGAATCCGCGTCAATAATTGGATCATCTATATTTGTATTTACAAAATCACATGCGAGCTGAGTAATGATTTTTTTGAATTCATTGGTTGTATTTAAAGATACACGGTCATAGAAACGACTTACTGTAGCTTGAGAACATATCAAGGATTTGAGTGACAGTAAAGGATCATTAATTAATACTTTCTGATCAGACTGGTCATTATATCCTAGTAAACATTTGATGATTTGTTGAAACAAGATATTCGTGTTTGAATAAACTGGTAGATGTCTTAAATCCACAAATGGAATAGAATCTAATAGTTTTCTCAAATTCATCTTTTCAAGAAATTGAGAAAGAAGAATGAATCCACCATCACTGGAAAGATTTCCTCCATTAAAATTAATCTTGTCAAAAATTGAATTCGTTTGTATCATAGTTATGGCTCCTTTTTTTTGGTTTCGTCGCCTATATTATAAAGGAGCTTTTCTTATATGAAAAGTTCACCCAATGGGTGATAAGAAAAAGTCGTAGATTTCCTTTAAATTAGGAACTTTCTACGAATTTTTATGTTTTTATGAATAATTCAGGTATTATATATATGGTATAACGCAAACGAACGATAGCTCTTGAATGGCGAGAAGCTAAATTCAATTTAAACAAAAATGCAGGGTGAGGAGCCCGAACCGAGGATGACTTAGAACTCATCCTCTTTTTCATTTCATCGATTTACTGAAAATATATAATTAACAATTGATTTGTTTTTCGTATAATCGTATAATTTAAAGCAGTTTTTAGGAGTTAAAAAATGGAAAAACGAAGAGATAAACGGAATATTGTTTATTTTATAATCAGTTATGTAATTAATAATTTGGCGAGTGGAGTTTTGTACGATACGTTTGTGAATTATCTGCAAGAAGCACAAACTTCTATCGCAACATCCTTTTGGGCCTTTTATGGGTATGCCACATTCATAAGTGCAGCTTTATTGTTGCTCGTGCCAAAGATTGGCTATAAAAAGCTATTACTATTTTGTTCGCTTTCAACGGCATGTGCCTTTTTTGGCGCCGTCTGTATGGATTTTACTTGGGCTTTATATATCGCAACCCTATTGGCATTAACGGGTGTGCAGCTACATTTTATAATGCTGAGCCCTTTTATCGCTTGTTATACAGAAGCATTTAAAGATCAAGAAATACATTGGTATACAAGAACTTACTATATGGGATACATTGGATATTTCTTGGCTACTTATCTTGGTGGAGTATTTGTGGTTAAGGCTTTTAGTTGTGTTGCCAACATTTCTTATGCACAAGCCCAAGAGGCAACGCGCTATATGACAAGTCTTTCATCAGGCTTACATCAATCTTATATGGATGCGAATCGAATTGTTTTATTGGTAGTCGGTTGTATTGCCTTGATTTCTTTGATTCCGGTTTTATGTATTTCGGAAAAGAAATCGGATTATCAAATGGAGCTTACTCCAAGGCTTTCTTTAAAGGAAAAAATGAATGGTGCAAGACAACTTTTATTAAATCGATATTCCCGGGCTTATCTATTGTATTGGGCTTTGATTTCTTTTGCGATGGGCCTATTTACATCATACTATACGGTATATCTAAATCGAAATCTACATATTGATAAGGCAACCAGTTCTTTAATGGTATCCATTTCCTATGTTGCGATTGTCTTATTTATGTTTTTTACGCCGAAGTGTACAAAAAAATTTGGTAAAGTGGGAACGATCTTTTTAACGGTCATGGCATCCATTCCATTTATGTTGGTGATTGGAAATGGAAATTATTTTGGTAAATATGTTGTACCAGTCGTAGGTGTTTCACTATTTATTCGTGCAGGTCTTGCGAATTTATCAAGTCCTGTCGATAGTGCTTTATCGATGGATGTCATTCCTAAAGATTTGCGTCCGATTTATACATCTGTAGTAAATTTTACAGCAGGCATTGTGAGCATATTGAGTGGTCATTTTACGGGAAAGATTCTATTTGTCCACCAATCTGGATATCAGCAAGCTTATTATTTAGCTGCTATATTATATGCGATTGCAGGTATTGTCCTTTACCATGGACTTCATGCCTTTAATCATAAAGAAAATGAAATAGTTTTAAAAGAGGGAGAAAACGATGAACAAATTATTTAAAAAACTAGGTTTTGGCGATAAGACGGCAAAGAACTTCTGGGCCATTATTATCGTCGCATTTGGAGGGGCGATTATTTATGGTTTGCCATATTTTCGCTTTGATTACTATGATGCATATTTAGCTACGTATCATTTAACGAATACACAAATGGGTGTGTTTGGAAGTATTTTAGGAATCTTTGGCATGATTTCCTATTTGTTTGGAGGTATTGTGGCAGACCGCTTTTCTACAAGAATGATCTTAACGGTTTCTTTAATTGGAACAGGATTAGGTGGTTTTGTACACTTGTTACCATTGAACTACTACCAGTTACTTGTTCTTTATGCGTTCTGGGGAATTTCAAGTTTATTCGCATTTTGGCCAGCCTGTGTAAAAGCTGTTCGTATTCTATCAGATTCGGATGATCAAGGAAAAGCTTATGGATTCTTTGAAGGTGGTCGTGGTGTTGGTGCTGCATTGATGGCTATGGGTGCTGTTTTAGCTTTCCGTATTGGCATTGGTCAAATCAATAATGAAGTAGCGGGTATGAAAACAGTGATTGTTTATTATTCTGTTTTAACAATCGCAATGGGCATCTTTTGTTTCTTTAAAGTCGAAGATGGTCATATGGAAGCGAGTGAACGAATTTCTTTTAAGGGAATTGGTGAAGTGTTAAAGATGCCAGCCATCTGGATCATCAGTTTTGTGACATTCTGTAACTATGTATTTACCTTGTCTTTGTATTACTTTACACCCTATGCCACATCTATTTTAGGTGCTACTGTTACTTTTGGAGCTACACTTGCCGCTATGAAACGTTGGTTCTCTCTATTTGGAAATGTTGGTGGAGGTTTCTTCTCTGATAAGTTTGGTACAGGTAATGCTCTATTGATTTCATTTGTGGTCATGGCTTTGGGTACTGTGGGAATCTTATTATTGCCTACAAACTCAGGTTCGATTGTGCTATTTACAGTTTTATTTGTCTTGATTTATATTTTCTACAATGTCAACTATGCACAAACATGGGCTATGATGGATGAGGGTGCTGTACCAGAAAAGTATTCTGGAACAGCGGCTGGAATTATTTCTACAATTGGGTATTTGCCAGAAATTTTTGTATCTGTTTTAGCGGGTATGATGATTGATCAAAATCCAGGTGTTGGTGGATATCGTTTATTCTTTGGCTTCTTAGTGGCAATGTTAGTTTTAGGAGCTGTGTTTGTGTTAGTTTGGAAATCGTATTTAAAGAAACATTCGAAAGTAAATTAATATGGAAGCATTGTTTGAAAGAGTTTTTGTAGAAACTACAGTGGATACAGATCAAGATGGACAATATGATTTGATTGCGGTTTATATCAAACGTCCAAAGCTTAATGAAAAGGTTCCAGTTGTCTTTGTGGCCAATCCGTATATGTTGCATTGCAATGAAGATTGGTATGATTTGTATGATGTCAATACAGATATTCAGGCCTATCCAAGTCAGAATATTCAGCGGGAAGATATCACGTTTCATCCAAAGGATCCTGTAGTTTGTCCTAAAAAAGAAGCTGAACAAATTGTGGAAAGCAGTCCATATCCAGAACCAGATCCAAGTGCTTATGAATGTATTTCCGATTTATATGACCACTTATTAGAACGCGGATATGCGGGTGTATTTAGTGGTGGACTTGGTACAAGAGGAAGCGACGGATTAACAATGACGGGAAGTGAAGAGGAGATTCTTGCGTTTAAATCGGTCATTGATTGGTTAAACGGAAGGGCTCGAGCTTTTACAGATAAAACAAGAACCGTACAGGTTGTAGCCTCTTGGTGTACGGGTTCTGTTGCGATGTCTGCACGTTCTTATTTGGGTACAATGTGTATTGGTGTAGCCGCAACAGGTGTAGAAGGATTAAAGACCATTCTTCCGGAAGCGGGTATTTCCAACTGGTATGAATATTATCGTCATAATGGATTAACTTTACCTGCCATGGATTGGCAAGGGGATGATTTGGATATTTTGGCAAAGTATTGTTTCTCACGTGCTTTGGATCCAGAAGATTTTGCGAGAATCAAACCTTTGTTTGAAAAGAATCAAAAGACTCTACAAGAAGGGGAAGACAGACAATCAGGAAACTACAATCGCTTTTGGGATGAGCGTAATTATTTAAAACATGCCAATCGCATACAGGCTTCGGTATTTATTCTTCAAGGTTTAAATGATTGGAATGTGAAACCAGATCAAGGTATTCGTTTGTATGAAAAGCTTCAAGAACTTGGTAAAGATCGTATGATGTTGTTGCATCAAGGACAACATATTTATACGTATCATCTTGAAGACAGTCCTACATTAGGATTGATTGATCGTTGGTTGGATTATTATTTAAAAGGGATTGATACAGGTATTCAAAATGAGTCTAAGATTTATGTTGAGAATAACCTAGATCAAAAAGTGTGGATGCAAGAAGAGGTTTGGCCACCTAAATCGTATAGGTCATATCGTGTACAAGAGAATGGAAATCAGATGATTGTGGATGATTTATCGCAAACGATTTATGATCGTAAACAAAAAAACACAAAGGCTTGGCTGGATGAGTTGGTTTTAACTCAAAATGCGCATTCGCTTTCTTTTGATTTAGAAATAATGAAGGAAGATACGCGCTTTGCGGGAAGAGCCAAAGTTTCTTTTAGGGCTCGAATTCAACAGCCTACGGCAATTTTAAGTGCAATGCTTGTGGAAAAGGGCAAACAAGTTCGTTTGACATCCAATTTGGATGGGGATGAAAATCGTTCTTTTGTCTTTAAAATGGAAGATGAGCCATCCGATTATTTTGTGATTACACGTGGTTGGATGAATGCACAAAATCGTTTGAATAATTATTCAAAGGAAGCTATTGATCCAGATACTTGGTATACATATTCATTTGACTTTGTCAGCAACGACTATACGATTCCTAAAGGACATACATTATCCTTGATCTTGTATGGAATGGATGTGGATCAAACACAATTGCCATTTGTGGCAACAGAAATCGAAGTGGATACAGCTTCTATTGTTTGTGATTGTCCAATTGAATAATAAATGAGGTTCAAATCTAGATATTTGAACCTTTTTCAATGCACAAAAAAAGACCAGCAATAACTGGTCAGCATGTAGAGAGTCCGGAAAGTATAATAATGGTTAGATATCAAATGTGTTAGAATGACTCTCTAGACAATACTATTCTAGCACGGATCTAAACCGTTGGACAACAAATTTTAGAGGAGAGAACTAGATATTATGCATATATTACGGAGAAGTCTAGTTCTCTGATCGATGTTAGATGAGTGGAACTCAAATGGGTGTTGGCGTAATACCATTTGTTTGTATTGGCGTAAATTATTTCTCATCTAACCGAGTAAGTATATCAGAAATGGTAACCTAACGGTGTATCAAATGTTCATATAAAAGAATCAATCCACTTAGGAAATGGGCTTTCATATAATGAAATTAAGTGAACAAGCAAATATGTGGGAGGTCTTATGAAATATTATTTGTGCTTTGACATTGGTGGAAGTTCTATGAAGAGTGGGCTTTTAAGTCGTGAGGGGAAAATTATTGAGAAAAAATCCTATCCAATGACGGATACGTTTGAAGAGTTGTTGGTATGTATGAAGGATTTTCATCAAATGTTTAAAGAGGATTATGAACTCGATGGTGTCGCAATCAGTTCTTGTGGTTCGATTGACGTAGAAAATGCGGTCATTGATGCCGTATGGGCATTGCCTTTTTTACAAGGTATTCCTTGGCGTGAAGTGATTCAAAAAGAGCTTGGATTGCATTGTGAAATTGAAAATGATGCGAATTGTGCAGCATTATCCGAATTGTATTTTGGTGAAGCTCAAGACATTAAAGATATGGCTTTCTTTGTGATTGGTACTGGTGTTGGTGGTGCTATTATTCGTAATAGACAGGTATGTCCTGGGGCACATCGTTACGGCGGTGAATTTGGTATGATGCTTGTAGAGGATGAGGCAGGAAACATTCAAAACTTTAGTTTGATTGCGTCTACTTCAAGTATGGTTCGTAAGATGGAAGAAAAGACAAATGAAAGTTGGGATGGAGTTCGAATCTTTGAAGAAGCGAATGCCGGCAATGCATTGTGTAAACAAGTCATCAAACAGTTCTATCACAACTTAGCTATGGGTGTATTTAATGTTCAACATACACTAGATCCAGAAATGATCTTATTTGGTGGTGCAATTAGTCAAAGAGATGATTTTGTTGAAAGATTAATGGAAGAATATAATATGATTCGTGAAAAAATTGGTATGGATATCATCACGCCAAACTTAAAGTGTTGTACATATCGTCAAGATGCAAACTTACTTGGTGCACTCGCAAATTATATTGGTCGTAATGAATAGTGGGCAGAAATGTCCACTTTTGGTTTATTCAGGGCATGAAATTAAGGAGTTCTTATATTTTTCTTGCTTTTTAGTTATACAAATTCTGCAAAGTTAAGGTTGTTTCTACACTTCTTGACTTTCCTTTCTTTCTTTTACACAATAGGAAAGAAAGAAGAAAGAAAGGAGAAAGAAAGGATTAGAAGATGTTAGAATTTAAGAACCAGAATATTGAATTTAAGCAAGAGTATGTCCCTGACATCCGAACAGGTGATATTGTGTATGGATATTTAATATTTGTAACAATATTCTTGTCGATTTTGTTAGTGATAGTCTACAGATTGCTGAAGCAATCTTAAATCTGCTTCATATAATTGAAGATATGGGTAAACAAATACAGAAACTAAAAATACATAAGAAAAAACTACCTCGATATTCCGACAAGAAATTAAAGTAGTTTTTTCATAACTATACATTTTCTCAAGGAGAACTCCTTATTGGGTGCTCTCTTTTCCTTTATATTGTACCACATTGAATTGTTTTATTAATGAAATACTAAAATAAATATTCCATTGAAGGAGATAATATGGTGATATAATACCATATTTTATTTTGGTTGTAATAAATGGTGGGCAGAAATGTCCACTTTCTATGTGTAGTATTGTCATTTATTGCTTGTATCGTAGCATGCCATTTTTCAGTTCAACAAATTTTCCATCAAAGATTTCTTGTATCACCTGTTTGCACGGTACTCGTTGACATCTTTTGACATCAGAGGCTTCCATTACTCTAAAAGTAGTTTGGTTATGTTTTTGATAAAACGACATGAGTGATTCAATGTATGGTTCTGCTTCAGAAATTGTCCAATTCATTTCTTCTTTTAAACGTGAAAATACAGACAATAGGCTAATACATCGAATATTTTCAAAGCTTGTAGCACCACTTCGGGCATTCTTATCATCAGAACAGAATACGTAAATTTGTTCACCAAGCATCACTGTTAAAACTTGTAATAATACAAAAGACTTGATCTCGCCAAGATTGTTTTTCTTTCCTACTTCGATATCGAGTTGTTGAAGAATTCTTAAATATTCTTCCTTTGACATTGACATATAGTCAACATCCTCTAACGCTCCATAATGTTCTGAAAAGTAATTGCTCGAAAAAGCATCACATGCCGTTTTTAGCATTTGCGTATAAGTTGCACATGCTAATGGTCCTCTCACAAGTACTAAATTTTCAAGAATCACTTCGTCTGTATAGCTTTTTATTTTTCCGGTTTCTATTTGTTGTTGCAGCCATATTGGGGCATCCGAATTATATCGATTTAGTTCTGTTACGATTTGTGAATGACAAAAGAAATTATATTTCGGTAATTCCATGATACAATCGATTAAATAATTCCCATAAACACTCTGAATTGAGTGTGTTTTGGAAATGAAATCAGTATCTAGAAGTGCATATTTTTTCACTTTGACCTAATGCCTCCTTAATTCAAATCGTACACTCTTTTCAATTGAGCTAGATAGGCTAAATCATCATTTTCTCTAGTATCTGTTAGATATTCATGTTGTCTATTGTATTCAAATGTTTCAAGGAGAGTACCAAAAGATTCCGTTCCTTTGCCATCGAGCTGCCAACGTTTTGCCTTGCCTGTTAACAAAGTTCTTTTCATTACTTCCTCAGAGTTTATCTTCAGAAGCTTTTCTGCCTGTTGACGTGAAATATTTCCACTTTCAAATAAACGTAGTACAACAGCTTTAAACGGCATAGCAAACATGTCCATGAGTGTAAGTATAGAATCAATCTCAGACAATCTTTTGTCTATTCCGTATAGTAAAATTTGTTCATGGAGAATCTGATTTGGCATCAGAAGAAGCCCAGCAAATGCATTTGCCTCTAAATCCTCTTGTGTGCTTCCTGCTTCGTCTCCCGTTGCTGAATCTAGCATAGAACCATTTTTGATATAGCTCTGGTCTGCGTTTTCTACATAACAATAAATATGGTATAGCTCATGTGCTGCAGCAAAAAACTGTTTGCAAAGCGGTAGCGTGGTATTTACACAGATGAAAATTGTATTCTGTTTCAAGAAAGTTAAAGCCCACAATTCATCATCCTGGATTGGAAAGCGAAGTAATTCCAATGAAATTTCTTTTTTTCTTGCATAGTTATTTATGACGGCGAAGATATTATCTTTAATAATGGAATTGCCGACATATTCTGCCGTAAATTGCCTAACAATAGATTGAATTTCATCAAATTTTTTATTTTGACTAACAAAAAGACTATCCCCTAGAACATCGTTCATTGACATTGATCCTCCCATGGTTGCTCCATATTTTTACCATTTTTGTAGACTCTGGTATGAAACAGAATCATATCGGAAAGCTTATCCGCAAGTTGTATTCCTTTTCGTGCTTCTTCTGTTTTGACGCGACCCATAAATGCATGGATTACATTTGTATCCATTGCTTTTTCAGGCATTCTCATTAGAGATACCATTGATACATGGAGATATTCAGAAATTTTGTGAAGTTCAATCGCATTGATTGCTCTTGCTCCATTCATCATTTTACTCATTGTCTGTTTAGAGACTCCGATTCCTTCTGCCAGATCGATTTGTTTTTTGTTTTCTTTTTTTAGTTCAATTTGAATGTTGTTTGCAATTATCATGTTTACATCTAGCATATAATCGCCTCCTATCTTTATATTTATTATACTATCTCATATGAATTATATCAATCATTTGGATACTGCTATTGATTTATGATGCTTATTTGTCTCTATATTAGATACAAAATAGTGACTGTTTATTCATCATAAAATAAGTCATTATAAACTATGCTGATTAATTCTAAATGATAGAGATAATATGGTGATATAATATCTTATTGTAGAGGGCATGAAATGAATTTTAAAAGGGCATTAAGTAAAGAACAGACAACTTGTATTAATGGAATCTTTGTGTTGTTTGTGTTCTTATCACATTTTGGACAATATGAAACTATGCCATGGAATAGACTCCTATTGGCAATTGGACAACTTATGGTTGCACCATTCTTGTTTTATTCTGGCTATGGTATTATGGAACAAATTCAAAGAAGGGGTATTGTGTATATTGATAGTATGCCAAGAAAAAGAATATTGAAGTTTTATATTCATTTTTGTATGGCACTATTCTTATATTTAATATTGTCATTCTTATTAGGAAAGGATTATTCATTTGTTCGTATCGCATTATCATTTACAGCACTGAGTTCTATAGGAAATAGTAATTGGTATGTGTTTGCGATATTGGTAATGTATAGTATTGTATATATTTCGTTTAAACAATTTAAAAAACATGGTATTACTTCATGTGTAGTATTTACCATACTCTATATAATTTTGATGGATGTAATAAAGGATCAAGCTTGGTGGTACAACATCATTCTTTGTTTTCCTGCAGGCATGATTCTATCTAAATATAAAGATCGGGTTTGTTCCATTATTCGAAAACCTGTATTCTTCGTATTGATGATTGTTTTAGCTTTGATTCTATATATATTTCATTTGGATGTTCTGGCATATGAAATAATTTCGATTGGGTTTTGTTTCCTCATTGTGGATGTATGTGCATATAAAGAAATTAAAAACGATTTGTTTCATTTCTTAGGTCAATATGTATTTGAAATCTATATTCTTCAAAGAATTTCTATGAACTTGTTTGATCGATATTTAAATGACTGGATCTATTTAATGGTATGCATTTTTTCCACTTTAATTCTTGCCTATTACTTTAAAAAGCTAGAGACAAAAGTGGATGGGTTACATATTTTTACAAATTTTAGTTGACAAAAAATATCATTTTCCTGTATATTTTTTTGCGTACAAATCGTACAGAAATTGACCGCCTAGATATAGGCTAAGGCTACACGGACGGCCGGGTCAAATGCCGAAGACTTGTTGAAGAAGCAAGAACCGTATTTAGGGAATACGGAAGGGTGTTTACCCTTATTGATTGAGTTAAAAGCTCAGTTTTATAAAGTACAATATACCTTATGAAATGGTCAATAAGCTGGAATTTCTGTTACGAAAAGTATGCAGATAGATGATGGACGAAGATAGGTGTATATTGTGCGCCTATCTTTTTTTGTTTGGTAAAGGAGAAGAGGAATATGAAAAAGATTTTACGAGCAAGCCTTAGTGCAGTATTGGTGTTGAGCCTAGTGGGTTGTGGTTCGACAAAAGATGAGGCCATCTATCAAGATTCGATTGATGCCTACGTGAATGAAATTGATATGGACTATGCGTATGACTTCACAAAAACATTGTCTACAGATACTTCATTACATGATAATTCACTTGGATTTAGAACGAGTGGTTCCAATGCAGAACATAGAACAGCCAATTATTTGGCTAAGGAAATGAAGGCCATTGGTTTAAAGAATGTAGAAAAGATACCTGTCAATGTGGATAAGTGGCAGTATAATGATGCTTCACTTACGATTGAAGGAACAGATATTGATTTGATGCCCGTATCGTATATGGTGAATGGTACAGATGAAAATGGGATTACAGCACAAATCGTAGATTGTGGTACTGGTTTTGCGAAAGACTATGAAGACAAGGACGTTGAAGGTAAGATTGCGTTAGTTGGTGTGGATCAATTTAATGAATCTTGGATTGGCGGCTATATCTATGAGGCTTATGAGCATGGCGCAAAAGCATTAGTCACATACGATTTGGATGGATATGGAAGATTTAGTGATGATGATCATCAGATTCAGGATGTTTGTGCAGAAGATATTATGCCTACGACAATCATCACAATGAGTGAGTACAAACAAATTAAAAAGGCTTTAAAACAAGGTCATGATATGGCTACTTTAAAAGTGGATAGTGTGATGGAAGAAGGCAATGGTACAAGTTATGATGTGGTTGGCTATATTCCTGGTAAGTCACATGATCAACAAATTATTTTTGCCGGACATTATGATATGTATTTTACTGGTTTTCAAGATGACTGTAGTGCTATTGGAACCATTATGTCAACGGCTAAGACAATGATCGATAGTGGCTATGTGCCTGAAAATGATATTGTGGTTGTTGCGCATGGTGCTGAAGAATGGGGTGCAACAGGTACTGAATTTGACTGGACAAGAGGGGCTTATGAATTGATCAACAATGTACATCCTGAGTGGGCCGATAAAACTTTAGCTTTATTTAACTTTGAATTGGATGCCTATGATGATGGTTCAGATACATTCATGGTGACTTGTGTTCCTGAATATGCGTCTTTAGTGAAAAGCTTAGTCGATTCAGGTGCATTGGATGATGCTGTAAAAGAATATAAGAATGGTATTTCTACAAAGACATATGATACAACGACAATGGAAGATGGTGTTTCTTATCGTAATGCGGGAGTTCCTTATTTCTTAAATACAACGGATACTTGTTCTGGAGAAACAAAGGATGATGGTGAATATACTTGGACACAACTTCATTATCATACAGAATCCGATAATACGGATACGTATAGTGAAAAGGTGATGAAGGCTAATATTGCGGTATTTGGAAGTATGGCTATCGCCATCGATCAGCTTCCAGCTATGTCTTTAAATATGCAGGCTACCATTGATGATTTAAAGGAAAGCTTTAATGAAGATTTAGCTTTGGAAGCTGGTGTTTCTAAAAAGGATTGGGACAAGGCTTTAGCTGTTTTCCAAAAAGAAGTAGATGCATTAAATGCCGAGGGTCAGGATATTAATGATCGTTATATTGAGGCTGTAAATTCTAAATCGGATGTGACTTCAATTCAAAAAGAAGGAAAGGCCTACAATAAGAAAGTATTAGACTTATTTAAATATGTACAGGATAACTTTGTCGGAATTGTATTCTCGAGTGATGTTGTGATGAAACACGTGGGATATCAAAATAACATTGAATATATGGATGAAATCATTCAAGATTTAAAGAAAGACAAAGTAAATGACGCCTTAGATGTGGCATACCAATTAAATGGTTTGTGTGAATACAACTATTACTTATTCTCACCAAATGCAGCTGCTAAAATTGATGCACATGCAGATAAGGCCGTTGAAAATAATAAGTGGTGGGGCAATGATAAAGGCTACTACTTCACAAACACTAAAGCTGCTACTTCATCTTTACTAACTAAAAAAGATGGAGATGATGTAAGTGAAGAAATCAAAGTATATGAAAGCGCTAGAGCGAAACAGTTAGATTCTTATAAAGAAGCGCTTGAAAATGAAATCTTGGCAATGAACAAGATAGGTCAATAAATACAATGGCTTGGCAATATAAATGCCAGGCTTTTTTGGTTATAAAAAAGCTTGTGAAATATTCACGTTTGTTCTTGAAAACAAGTTTTTCTCAGATGTATACTTTATTTAACTAACCATATGGTTATATGTTGATAGAATGGGGAAAACTATATGAATGGATTAAAAAAATGCTTAGCAGGCCTGCTGGCCTTTTCAATAATTCTATCTGGTTGTACAAAGGCGGATACAAAGAAAGATGATCATCATCTGACAGTATTTTTATGGGAGAGTAAACTGGTAAAAAATTTAGCACCCTATATTCGTTCTCAACTACCAGATATGGATATTGAATTTATTTCGGGAAATAATAATACGGATTTATATGAATATTACCAAGAACACGGCGAACTACCTGATATTATTAGTGTGCGTCGCTTTTCGGGTACAGATTCAAAAGAACTACAACCTTATTTATTGGATTTAAGTTCGTATGATATTGTTTCAAAATATTATTCGTATGCTTTGCAGTATTACTATAATAAAAATCAATCTATTAATTGGCTTCCTATATGTGGGATTCCCCAAACAATGATCGCAAATAAAACGTTGTTTGATCAATATGGTATTGCTCTGCCGACAAATTATGAAGAGTATGTTGAGGCTTGTCAGAAGTTCAATGATTTAGGTATTAAACCCAATTCCATGGATATGGGTGAAGACTGGTCTTGTCTTGAAGCTATTCAGGGTGGTGCGATTGATGAATTTACCAGTCTTGAAGGATTAGAGTGGAGAAGTAAGGCGGAAAGTGCAGATAATAAGATTTCCTTTGATGAAGAAATGGGGCATCGAGTATTTTCAAAGACCCATCAATTTTTAAAGGATTCTTATTTTACTTCGGAAGATGTAAATCTATCGATTGATGATGGTACAAATATGTTTCTTGAGAAAAAATCAGCTATATTCCATGGTACACCAGACATATATAAAACTCTTTCTAGTCAAATGAGTGATAGTGAACTTGTTCGTTTACCTTATTTTTCCCAGACATCAAACGATGGATATATCTATATGCATCCTTCTTTAAATGTGGCATTGAATTCAGATTTAGAGAACAATAAGACAAAATTAGATTCGGCATTAAAAGTATTAGATTGTATGATTTCTAAAAAAGGACAACAGTTGATTGCAAATGGATCGGGTGTAATTTCATTTAATCCAGATGTTTCTTCCATGATGAATGATGTCAAAGGACTTGAGGAAGCATTAAAAAATAATAATATTTATATTCGTTATTCCGCTCAAAAATCGTTTGTGGCTGCCAAAGAAGTTGTCCATGGATTATTAACTGGACAAATGGATGAAAAGAGTGCGCATGATATTTTTTGCGAAATTATGAATTCAAAGAGTGATAAAGAAAAGTCGGTTGTTCATTTTGACAAAGATTATTCCATCTATTTAAATGATAAGAATGGTCGTGATGCACCATCTTCAATTTTGACTACGGTAAGAAAGGCGTATGATGCCAAGTTGGCATTTGTACCCTATTATTATTTTACTTCATCTATCTATAAGGGGGATTGTACGGCAAGTCAATTGGATTTAATGCTTTGTCATGATTCCAATACTTATGTACATGTAAAAAAATTGAGTGGTAAAGAGATTTATACGTTAGTAAAAGAATTGGATGTCAAAGACAAATATTCTTTACCAATCGCATCAGGAATGAAACTTGTATTTGATCAAAATTATAAATTAAAAGACATATTAGTAGATGGTGTGTCGATTGATTTTGATAAGAAGTATTCGATTCTACTTTCAGATAGTACAGATTTATCAAACACCTCTTTGGCAAACGCATGGGTCAGTGTTATGTCAAAACAGGATCAGCCATCCAAGCCAGAAGATTATATTGAGGTTGAAAAGTAGTGTATGAAGAAGATGAAGAATAAAAATAGATTTGTACCCCTTCTTTTTGCACTGTTGATTATAACGGTTGTTGTATCCGAAGTTCTTTTTGCGAAGATGAATTCATATATTGAAACCAATGGAAAATTGAGTCTAGATGCGGTGGATGAACAACTTCAACAGACATATGACCTTCAGTTGGATTCTTATTATAGTCAGCTTCATTTAATTGAGAATTATTTGATTCATGATTCAAATATGTCTCTTGTAGAAAATCAACAGTTTCTAAATAGCTGGCAAAATGAATTGGACACTCAAATCTTATTTATAAAAGAGAATGGGACAGCTATAACGGGGGATGGCACTCGTTGTAGATTGGATATTTCCAATCCGTTATTAATGGATCTTAAAAATAATAAGAATATCGCAAAGCTGATTCCATTAAGTTATAGACAAGAATCCGGAAGCGGATTCTTAATGGCTGTACCATGTGAAACGTATTATATTGATGGTGAGTCTTATACAGCTGTTGGTATTGTTATGGATAGTAAAAAACTTCTGACTTCTTCTTCATTTTTAGTAACAATATAGAATGCTTTACTTTGTGAAATTCCTAAAACTACTCTATCAGTCATAAAACTAATAATATATAGAACTAAAAATCCATATAATACAACTTCCCATGAAGAAACTAATAATCCTGATAATACGACTATTCCATCAGAAACCCACATTGCTTTTCCTAAGCTTACTTTTGTATATTTGGCAACAATTTCACAAAGAATATCTGTTCCTCCTGTATTAAAATTAGTTTTAAAGATT
>OIYR01000922.1_pt1 | contig 15843 bp, 15 predicted proteins | sample 1588221 | NCBI WGS metagenome assembly OIYR01 (sample SAMN03283292) | human gut metagenome | biome: human-associated habitat; material: feces | host: Homo sapiens | place: Peru | collected 2012 | reverse complement strand
CATTCTGTACATAATACTTTTCACCTTCATACTCAGCGAGTCCTTTAAACTCTTTGTTTATTTCTCCATCTGAATAATAGACAAAATGGTTATTTTCATACATAAGTCCTGACTTTGGTGTAACTGTTGGATCATCTTTATCTCCTGGTTTTACTGCATTACCATAATGAACAGGTTTCCAACCATTAAGTACTGTTTTAATTGCACTATTAGCGTCTGTATCAATATAATCAGCTACAGCTTCTGCAGTCTGATTGGCAGCCAAGCAGAATTTACCATTTGTAACAAATGGTGTTTCACCTGATAAGTTACCATATTCTTTAAATACTGCTGTTTGACCATCTCCAGCACTCATTTCTCTCCATCCTTCAGCATTAATGAGGCCATTAGTCTGAGTCTGGATAAATGTACTATTTGAAGAAGCACCCCATGTTCTACCATAATATCCTACAACACCTGTTCCAACACCATCTGTTGTAACATTACAATTTCTAAATACATATGGGCTTGTCTTAGCAGCTGTAATATAACCAACTTTTGCATTGTTAGAAGCATCATCCTTATATGTCTTCCACTGCAATTCACAATTATCAAATACTGCTGAGAATTCACCACAGATATAGTCAACATTACCGCCAATCACACAATTATTAAAATATGTATGATAATTGCAGTTTTTTGAACCATTTCTACCTAATGTATCCTGTGATGAAAGAATCTTACAGTTATAGCATTCAATATTATCTGCATCAATATAGAATGCGTTAGATCTTTCTTTATAAGCATACTTTGTTACATCAGCATTTGGTGCAAGTCTATTCACTGAAAGTGTAGAACCTGCAATATCAGTCTTTTCTGCTTCTGTAAGTTCATAGTTGTATGTATTCTTGAATGTTGTATCTTCAGCGATGAAGTTATTACCTTTTACAATAAATACACCACCCCAAATATTAGCATTTGCTTCAGCATATGAATACTTGTCTCTTGCCAGTACTTCATTATAAAGTCCTGTTGCAGGATCAACTGAATAATATAATGTACCAACACCATAATACCATGAAACAGTATGACCATTACCTTTAAGTGTTACGTATGGTGCATTCATAACTGTCTGTTCAGATAAATCAGAAGTAAGATTAATTGTAACTCTTCCCGCTTCTCCTTCTGGTCTATTCTGCATATGTAAAATAGCTTCTGATGCTTCGTTTAATGAATCATAATCTCCAGGAACGCTGATTTCACTCTTGAACGGAATAGCTTCAGCTTCTTTTTCTGGAAGTTCAACATAAACTTCGTTTACTGTTGTACCTTCTGCCTTAACAGAAACTCTATCAGATGTCACACCACCATTAGTTGTTTCAACCTGTGTTTTATATTCACCTGGTTTTAATAAACATGTATATGTGTTACCTGTGATCGTAGCTGTATACTTTAAACCATTAAACATATTTTCAAATGTTAATTCTTTAACAGTACCTGCAGGTGTACCTGTAATAGTACCTTTGACAGTTGCATCTGGTACATCATAAAGAGATACAACTAGTGTATTAGCTGTTGCTGTAAATGTATAACTGTCACCAACAAGTGCTTTTACACTCGTATCATTTGTTGATAGTCTATATGTATGTCCTTCAAGAAGGTTTACATTAGCACCATCGACTAACTTAACTGAACGATTGCTTAGTTCAGTATCTACTGCTTTAATTTCAAAAGAATCATATAAGTTAGCATTTACATTGTTGAACTTAACTGGCACACTGACAGTCTTATCTACAACATACTTATAACCTGCATAGAATAAGTTATCAGTTGCACTTGTAGTAGACATAACATATGTATGTCCTGGAGCGACTGCAAATGAATATGAAGTAACTCCCTTTTCAGTTAATGTAGAGCCTACCTTAGAACCATCTTCTGAATTAAAATCATATACTCTTAAAGATGATACAGAATTAAAATAAACTGTCATCATACCCTTAGCAGCTGGAGTAAACTTAGTTAATGTTCCATCTCCTGCTTGAGGAATAGTTGACATGTTATCGCTACTTGCATGTCTCTTACCTGCTGTATAGCTGTTATATTCCTTGCCATTCACTTTAACTGTTTTACCAGTTTTTGCAGTATACTGTGTACTACCTTGTCCTACTAAAGTTAGAACACTGTCACCATATTTATAATCACCTGTTGCAACAACACCTTTCTTAGCGATGTTATCAAGCATCATAGTGAAGTTTTCTGCCTTGCCTTCTTTCGCATAGTTAGAAACTGTCACTGAATGAAGATATGCTTCAGCATTTGCAGAACATGTGATAGTAAGTGTAGTGGCATCTCCGCTATAAGATACCTTTTCACCTGCGCCATCCTGTGTACCCTTGCCAGATGTAGAACCGATTTCTTTACCCGCTTCATCTGTCACTGTAAATGCTGTCGCATTACCATAACCACAAAGACCTAATTGGATATCCGCATTTCCAGCAACTTTCACTTCGATTTTATCTCCGTTATATAATGCTGCACCATGCTGTCCATCATGCCAGTACGCTTTGTCAGTATCTGACACTACCTTGAATATACCATCATCAGACGTATATCCATTGAGCTTTGTTACACCCGAAAGTGTAGTAAAGTTTAAGGTATAGCTATGCCCTGCTTCGGGCACATTTGCTGCTTCTACGTTAGTTCTTACACCCAGTGCAAACTGAAGTAATCCTACTGTAAGCACTGTAGTAAGTAAAAACGCAAGAAACTTTTTTACTTTTTGGCTTGTTCCCATTTCTTTCCTCCCTTGTAAAAATTTAGATAGTGCAAAATCTCAATAGCACATTCATACACTACCCCTTTTATATAAACAGTAAAATATATACTGGTTATACCATTCCCCAATATTTGTCTCGTAAATTCTAAGGTCAATATAATTTTTACCTAGGTGAACTAATAGTACAAATAAAAACGTGTGCACCTATAGTCATTAATTCCCAATTCACCATTAATAAAAATATTCAACTGCCTTAAAATAATACTGTACCATGCACACTGTACTTGCTATTCATAATATTCCTTATTCACAAATTCTTGCAATTATATTTTCTAAAAAGACATTAATATGCACTAAATTTCATAATAGAAGGAAGAAAATTTCAAAGAAAAGAACGTATAGTCTCTATACGTTCCTTCAACAGACTGTAATTTGTAACACCTATTAGAGTTTTATTTCATAGCCAAACTCATGCAATACAAATCCATCATCAAATGCTTCATCATATACACCGTCAGCTTTTAAAAATCCGTTTTTTTCATATAGTTGAATAGCTGGTATATTTAAATCTACTACAAAAAGTCTTAGGTATTCAGCACCAAAAGTTTTAGCCATTTCCTTTGCTTTATCAAGCATTAGACCACCTATCCCTTTTTTCAAATATTTAACATTGACACCTAATCGATCAATGTAAAAAGCTTCTGCGTGATTTTCGTTCCATTTAACTGCATTTTCTCCTGTGTTTGTTTTACACAAAACAAAAGCTGACACTATTTCGCCATTATTAAGTAAAACATAGAGTTGATTATTTTTTATATCTTCTTCAAAAAATTCGCAAGGATAAATGTCATCCCAAATTTGAATATCCTGTTCATCCATGTTTTTAACAATTTGTTTATATACATCTTTTAACTGTAGCAAATCCTGCATACCAGCTAATCTAAAATCCATTTTATCACCCCATCAAATTCAAAGTTACCTAACAGTTACCCCTTCATGAACCTATATAAGTCCATGTCTCGCCATTGTCCTTTGACTCAAACAGAATCGCATCCGATTCTCCGGCTGCACTCAAAACCCGGATTGTGAAGATATCACCTTCTTTTTCAGGCATCTCACAATAAGAATAATCATCCAATGTAAGACCGTATTCTTGTGCGGTCTTTGGAAGCTCTGTTACAGTATCCATCGGGAGCTGCACGGCAGTAAATGTTAGACCACCATCTCTTGTAAGGTAAAGTGTCGAATGTGTCTGGGATGCTCCTGACAAGCCCGCAACACCGAAATTGCCATCATAGAAAATTAGTCCTTCCGCTACGCCTCCATTTCCCTGAAATGGATCTGTGCTAGCTGTTTCCCAGTTAGTTCCACCGTCTGTGGTATGTTCTAATTGATAAAATCTACTTCCAGCTGCTGCATCTACAACAGCTAAGCGCCACCCCTGATTTTCATCTAAAAAGAAGTACATGGAACCATCGGACAAATCTGTTGTCCATGCATCTTCCTTCTTTGCTTCCTCAATCTGTGCATCTTCCTCTGCTGCACTTATCATATCAGGACTGATATACTCTGGATTACTCATATAGCGCACAGGCATAGCTCCATCCTGTTCTGGCATATGCAAAGACACCTCAAATCCAAGTACTTCTCCTCCACTTTGCAGTTGTGAAAGTACACCTTCTTCTCCATCCACAATGACTAAACCTTCCGCAGTTGAAAAAGATCTTCTTCCATAATACAGAATTTCATACTGCTGCGCTTCATAAAGAGAAGCCCATGCCGCTACACGTTCTTTGTAATTCGCTGTTTTTAAAATTTGAAGCATCGGATTCAACTGCATATCGCTGTTGTAATTCGTATTCGCCTCCCCATCAACCCAGACAGTAATTTTTTCGTTCTTTGCTTTGTCATATGAAATCAGGTAAGTTTTTGTCGTTCCTTTCTCATCTTTTCCGTATAAAAAGGTATCAAGCTTGCTAATTTCTCCATGTTCATCAAATGACAGTGTAAAACTTTTTGTAATATAGAGTTTCTCAGGCAGATCAAGCGCCTTGTCCAAATCTGTAAAAATCCCTTCTGCTCCGTCCTCGAGAAAATTGGTATGAACAAAATCAATCTCTTTTTTGTGTAGGTACTCATCGATTTCCCAAGAAAGCCTCCCATTATAAGGAATCGCAGCGTAAACAATACGCACACCAAAATACCCAGTAACAAGCAGTACTACTATGATTTCTGCTATAAAGAGTGCATTCTTTTTGCCCTTTATTTCCTTCTCTCGCTTCTTCCTACCTGAACACAACAAGAGAACCGCACAAATTATGCCCCCGACGACTGCAAGAAGCAGTATTGGCAGGTTTCTCCTTACGCCTCCATACTGGCATATCTTCCATGCCTGATATAAAAACAGAAAATAAAATGCAATTCCTATTTTTCTGATAAATGCATGAATTGTTTTCAATTTTATCCTCCTCATATATTTCCTATTTTATCACTCATACAACTTCTAATTTTTCAGTTCGCAAGCTGAAAGTTGTATGGGTACTTTCTATCTTTGGATTTTACATAATTAATAAAAGTACCTACTACTAATCCAACCTGAGAAATAATTTTTCCTATCAGTATTAGGTCAAATTGTGGCATATTAATTTTATCAAAACTAATCATATTTGCGGTGCTAAAAGTCGCATACTCCGCAAGCATATACATAATGCCAAATACAATCGAAAAAAAACATTTCCACCTTCCCATGTAATTATTTTTTCCAATCAGCAGAGAAATCACAAATGTTGCAACCGGAAGAGGCGCCCACTGAAACATAATGCTATATCCCATTGAGTCAGTCCCACTGATAAAAAAACAAAACATTATAAATGAAATCGCCTAAATTCCGAGATAAGTTGCAAACAAAATAATCATAAACCGTTTATTTTTACTTCTTACCGTATTGGTACTTTCTTCAAGATAATCAGACATAGACTTTTCCTCCTTTAACAGATGATCAAGACTAATGTTATATAAGTCACTCATTTTAATGATACTCACAATGTCAGGGTATTTTCTTTATTAAAAAGAAATGATAAACCAATATTGAGAAAAAAACCTCTTTTCAAAGAATATGGTTGGAATTCAATCTGTGTTAAATAATAGCCATTATCATCATAATAAACTCTAGATGTTCCCTTTTGGAATACTTCTTCAGGAAAAATATCTTTGCATTTCTTTTTGATAATATTATTGATTATTTTATCATCTGCCGTATCAAAATTGCCTCACCAGATTCTTTTTTATTGCTCTGTAATTCATCCCATCAACTGGTATTTATGCTTTTACTCTTCCCTTTGGAAAATCAAAGACATCGTTTCAATATCACCGGTTGATCTAGTTTCAATAGGAACAAAACCACAATAATCCCATCCATCTTCAATCCATTTTTTGATGATTTCTTCCACCTCGATGAAACTATATTTTCCACCTTTCATTAAGCCTCCACCGCATAATGAAGATTTTATTCTTACAAATTCTACTCTTTTCATTTCATAAACCTCCTACAAAATTCCGATCTTTCTAACAAAAACATACAAACATATAGTTCAATTAAATACAGCTACTATTCCTGCAATAAGTGACACAATAGCCACAACAATGTCTTCCTTACAACCATTTATATAGCTATGCTTAGGATTACTTTTATCATACCAAATTTTGACTAGGTTACTTTCTCTAAATTGACGATATGTCATTCCAAAATTAATTTCTATGGTTATAATTTCATAATCAACTTCATATTCATAAGTGCAAAAGTAAGCGCTTCTTCTATTTATTCTCATAGCACTTACACTTACTATTTTTCCTTTTGTATAAGTCAAACATCTACGCTTTTTATTATATTTGGATTTAATGTAAACATATCCCTGTCTTGCAAACAAACTACATATAGAAAAAACATTAAAGGAAAAACTATTCCATAAATAATTGTTTGGCTTAAACTCATTTTACCACCATCCATAAAACTCCCAATTTTCAAATCACAAACTGCACAATATAAGATGCAAGTATGGCAGCTACAGCCACAAATACAAGACCTTTTCCTTTATAACTAAAAAATATTGCAACTAGAATACCTGCACATGATTCTACTAAATTAGGCGTAGAATTAAAGACACCTGGGAAAGTCAACGCCCCTAGTACTGCATAAGGCAGGTAATAAAGAGCTGAATTGATGAACTTAGATGTAATCTTCTTTCTAAAGAAAGTAAGTGGTAAAAAACGAGGCAGATAAGTAAAGAGTGCCATCACTAAGACAGCTATAATCTGATATCTTGTCATGCTTCATCCTCCCTTGGAAATAACCAGGCACTCATACATGTCGCAATGAGTGTAGCCGCAATAAGACGTACACCAGTACTCATAACATTAAATAATGGCACATAAGTAAAGAGTGTATGGACTACAACAGAAATTAATACCACTATAGTGACTGGCATTGAATCCTTCATTGCTGGGACAATAAGAGCTAAGAACATACCATATAAGGCAATTCCCATAGCACCCTGCAAGGCTAAAGGCAATAAGCCCATAATGAATTCTCCCGCAAGAGTCCCTCCTACCCATCCTATAATAGGTGTAAGAATAAAGCCGCACATAAACTTAAATGTCAGTTTACCTGGCTGTAAGCTCGCTAACGCAAATGTTTCATCTGTAATTCCAAAAGAGATGATCATACGTTCAGCTGTATTCATCTTCTCATCAATCTTCTGCGATAAAGAGAGACTCATCAAGAAATATCTAAAATTAATCAATAACAGCGTTATTGCAATTTCTAAATAAGTACTATCAGATAAAATCAGCTGAACACCTGCAAACTGTCCTGAACTTGTTAAATTTGTAAGAGATATAAAAGTGGCCAGCCCAAGAGGCAGGCCACTTGATACACATAATACTCCAAAAGAAAAGGCAACTGGAAAGTAACCAAGTGCGATTGGAATACTTTTCTTCATTCCTTTCATTATTTCATTCATATTTCATCACCAAGGAGTATCATATCATAAATAAATTTAAAATAGATGTTCTATTATGAAATTTCTGATTTCTTCTCGATCATCACATACAGTATAGAATGGCTTACGACAATCAAGTCGCTGAATATCCACTGTACGTAAATCAGTCAACTGCATTCTAGAATGGGTAAGCATCCCATGATCATCTATAACAGTCAGATCTTTTTCAAAATGAGGATTCAATGGTGATGATTCTTTTTTTATGGATGTACAAGGTATGATCAGCATCTTATAACCTAGATCTTTCACTATATAGCACCAATGACCATCCATCAGTTCTTTAGGAAATCCCCTGCCAATATTAAAATAAGCCATCTGATGTTCCTTAGGACGCTTATGAACATGATAATACGTGTCTGAAGGAGAACCATCCTTCACTAAAGAACAATAGAAATAAGATAACTGACTTGTCTGATGTAATAAAGAACGTGAATACTTCTCTGCATCATATAAGCCACTCTCATCAAGCTTATTTAAATACATTTTAAGTTCTTCGATATTTCCTTCTAAATCTTCTTTCATATAAAAATCCCCTCCTACTCTTATATATACTTTTAATTTTTCTATATTTCTCTGTAATTTGTATATAAAGTTTTATATCGTTTTCATATTTTTAAAATATCAATATTATTGATTGATTTATCACATATCAAGCATATAATAGTCACAGTTAAGATAAAGTGACATTAAAAAATAGCGCCAGGACTTGTATAAGTTGACGAGGACTAGATTAATCGAACTATTCGGCGGATGGTCTAGAGGCATAGTACTGCCTAAACGATGAACAAAAACACTGAGCAATCAGCCAACAGATTTCATCAGGTACTCCTTTGTTTTAACGATTTTATTCCACAAAACAAGGAGGACAAGATTATGTGTGGTATTACAGCTTATTGTGGCAACGGTGAAGCCCTACCTTTCTTAATGCAGGGGCTTGCTAAACTTGAATACAGAGGATATGACTCTGCAGGTGTAACAGTGTTAAATAACACTCTTACAACTGTTAAGTGTAAAGGTCGTTTAAAGAACCTAGAAGAAAAGCTAAAAAATCATGATATGACTGGTCATGTAGGTATCGGTCATACAAGATGGGCAACTCATGGTGTGCCTTCTAACTTGAATTCACATCCTCATACAAATCCAGATAATACTCTTTCTATTGTACACAACGGTATTATTGAAAACTATAGAGAATTAAAAGATATTTTGCTAGAAAAGGGTTATTCATTCCAAAGTGAAACAGATTCAGAAGTTGTTGTTATGTGTTTAGACTATTTCTATGAAGGAGATCTTCTAGAAGCAGTAAAGAAAACATTAAACTGTATTGATGGAAGTTATGCGCTTTGTATTGTTTCTACAGAACATCCTGATGAAGTAGTTGTAGCTAAAAAGGCTAGTCCACTCGTTATTGGACGTACTGAAGATGCAAGTGTTGCAGCCAGTGATATTCCTGCTTTACTTGCTTATACTAAAGATGTTTATTTCCTAGATGATTTAGAAATGGCTGTATTAAAGAAAGACAGCATTACTTTCTATAATAAAGATGGTGAAGAAATCACCAAAGAAATGACTACTATTCCTTATGATATGGAAGCGGCTCAGAAGAATGGTTACGATACATATATGTTAAAGGAAATCAATGAACAGCCTCATGTGATCCAGGAAACATTAAGAGGTCGTATTTTCAAGGATTCTATTGTTTTAGATGAATTAAAAGATGTTGATTTTAATAAATTCAATAAGGTTTATTATGTTGCATGCGGTACTGCTTATCATGCTGGACTATGTGGAGCTTCTATTCTAGAGCGTGCCACTCGTCTACCAGTTCTTACACAGGTAGCCAGTGAATTCCGTTATAATGATCCAATTATTGATGAAAAGACTTTATGTATCTTTGTATCTCAGTCTGGTGAAACAGCTGATACTCTTGCTGCATTAAAGCTTGCCAATGAAAAAGGCTGTACAACAATTGCAGTCACTAATGTATTAGGTTCAACTATTTCTAGAGATGCGCAGTATACACTTTATACTTGTGCTGGTCCTGAGATTGCAGTTGCTTCTACAAAAGCTTATACAACCCAGTTAGTATTACTTACACTTATTGCCTTATATATTGCCGATAAGAGAGGCGATGCAATTAATACTGATCTCATGGAACAGTTAAATAATCTTCCAGAATATGTTTCTAAGTTACTTGAAGATGAAAAGACATTCGAAAGCTATGCTAAGCTATTAAAAGAAAAACATGACTGCTACTTTATCGGAAGAAGTCTAGATTATGCCAGCGTGCTAGAAGGTGCTTTAAAGCTTAAAGAAGTATCTTATGTACATGCTGATGCTTATATTGCCGGTGAATTAAAACATGGTCCTATTGCCTTAATTGAACCTGGAACTGTAGTGATTGCAGTTGCCACTCAGCCTCATGTTGCCGCAAAGACTATCTCTAATATTCAGGAAACAATTGCGAGAGGTGCTGAAGTCGTTCTATTTACTGTTGAAGGACAAGAAGTCAGCGGTGTAGAAAACACTTATTATCTTCCTAATATTCATCCTTTATTACAGAGTGTACTTGTTGCTATCCCATTACAGTTAATCGCATACCATACAGCATGCATTAAAGGCTGTGATGTTGATAAGCCTCGTAACCTTGCTAAATCAGTGACTGTAGAATAACGAACGGAGAACTCCGTTCGTTTTTTCTTCACATCAATAATAAAAAAATGTATAATATCTCGTAGGGGTGATAATGTGGAAGAATCAAAAGTAAAAGATTTAACGGCTTATAAGAACCGTTTCGAAGAGGATGCCTCTTCATTCAGCGAATTCCAGGCACGTGATTTCGTTAAAGAATTAAAGAATCAGGGTAAGACTGATGAAGCTATTGAAGTAGGAAGAACATTCCTTGAAATGGCACCAGAATTAAAAGGATATATCAATTATTTTGGCTATGCTCTTTATAATAAGTATATCAACATCAGCGATGAAGAAATTTCTAAGAACGAAAGTTTATTCTATGGTATCCTAGAAGAAATCGCAAAATATTGTAAACAGGAGAGATATTCTCCACTTGAAGCTGCAGTCAATAAGGCTATTAAGCATGTATTAAAGGCTAATCCAGTAGACTATAAGAAGTTATCTGAATTATTAGACTATTTAGATGCACCTACTCTAGAAGATAAACCATTTGTTAATAAAGATGGTAAAGAATTCGAAAGTAAGAAAGAAAAATGGTATCGTATGAAAGTACGTGCATTATATGAACTTGAATCATATAGAGCATGTGTTGAAACTGCGAACATTGCTTTCACTTATAATTTAAAGTGGCATTATAACAACCTTAACTGGGTTAAATATTATCGTGCTAGTTCTTTAGTTGAACTTGGACGTTATGAAGAAGCTGAAAATGAATTCATCGCTTTACAGGGTCATTTCAATGCAGTAGATTCATTTGAAATCCTTTATAAGCTTTATATGAATACAAATCGTGAAGATGATGCTTATACACTTCTAGTTGATAAGTTCTTCAAGGGTGGATTCGATTACAAGAATATCGAAGATTATAAGAAGATTTCAGCAATGGCAAAGGCTAAGGGTCAGGATAAGGCTCATGCACTTGCAGAATGCCTCATTAAGAAACTAGAAGAAGAAAATGGTAAAACATATGAAGCAGATGTTGATTTAGCTGATTATGCTGATTTAACTGCCAGCGATGCATTTGATCGTGTATATAGTGAAGTCATCTATCATCTTGAAAACTACATTACTCGTCATGAAGGTAAAGTTGTATTCTACAACCATGATAAGAATTTTGGTAGTATCTTCCAGGATGGTGAAGAAAACTTATTCTTCAGACAGGCTGATTTCCTTGATGATGAAGAAGTTGAAAAGTATGACGTTGTTGAATACAGCGTAATTAAGACTTATGATAGAAAACGTCAGCAGATGAGTTCTAAGGCTGTCCTTTTAAAAGTTCTTTACGAAGAAATCAACTACTAAGAGCAGATTATTCTGCTCTTTTTTCTTATATTCTATTTTAGTTTTTCCCTAACTTTTAAAAGTTTTGTTTGACTTTTCCTTAATATACCTATATTATGTTTTTATATTATAAAAACAGAGAAATGACATAGTAAAGAAATGTGAGGCATAAGAGATATGATGGCTGGTGCGAATCATACGCAGACATTCTTGAATTCACCATGGAGTTGGAAGTACAAAATACTTCCCGGGTTGCCCGTTATCGCTATTTAGTGAGGTTAGTCTATGACTAATGAACTAGAGGTGGTACCGCGATAATTCGCCCTCTTGGGGTGAATTTTTTTGTTTTTAGGGGAAAGAAAAAAGGGAGGAATCTATTATGAAGAAATTTGTATGTGGTTTAATGGCAGTTGGTCTTGCATTAACTGGCTGTGGTAGTCAGTCTAGTACAAAAGATAAGGCTGATGTAAAAATTGGAGTCATCCAGTATATGCAGCATGATGCATTGGATGCATCCTATAAGGGATTTAAGGATACTCTTGTAAAAGCAGGTTATAAGGCTTCTAATATTACTTTAAAGAATGCCAGTGGTGAAAACTCTAACTGTGAAACTATTGCAGAAAGCTTAGTGAATGATGGAAATGATTTGATTTACGCAATTGCAACTCCTGCAGCTCAGGCTGTTGTAAAGAAGACTAAAGATATTCCAGTTGTTGTATCTGCCGTTACTGATCCAGCTGGTAGTAAATTAGTTAAATCAAATAAGAAACCTGGTGTAAATGTAACTGGGGCAAGTGATTTAACACCTGTTAAAGAACAGATTAAATTATTAAAACAGATCATGCCTAACGCAAAGACTGTTGCTGTTATGTATGCAGGTAATGAATCTAACTCTGAAATTCAGGGTAAGATGGCTGTCAAAGAAATCAAAGCTCAGGGTATGACACCATTAGTAAAGACTGTTTCTGAATCTAATGAAATCCAGTCAGTCACTGATTCTATTGTTGGTAAAGCAGATGCTTTATATATTCCAACTGATAACCTACTTGCTTCTAATATCCCAGCAGTTGTAAAAGTAACTGATCAGGCTAAAATCCCTGTTATTGTTGGTGAAGAAGGTATGTGTACTAAGGGTGGTTTAGCTACTTATGGTATTGATTACTATAACTTAGGTAGTATCGCCGGTAAGCAGGCTATTAAGATCTTAACTGGTAAAGGTAAACCAGCAACTATGCCTATTGAATACTTAAAAGCGAGTGACTGTAAATTAAAGGTCAATAAAGCTCAGATGGAAAAGCTTGGTATTAAAGTACCACAAGAAGTATTAGATAAGGCTGAACTTATTTAAGGAGTGAAAGAGAATGTCTTTATTTTTAGCATTACAAAGTGCGACTTATCAGGGTGTCCTATGGGGCATTATGGCAGTTGGTGTTTATATTACATTTCGTCTATTAGATATTGCAGATATGACATGTGATGGTTCTTTCGCAACAGGAAGTGCTGTATGTGCTGTTATTCTTACAAATCATGGTAATCCAATTGTTGCAATTCTTGCAGCAACTCTTGCAGGAGCTTTAGCTGGATTTGTGACTGGTTTATTACATACTAAATGTAAGATTCCTGCCATCCTTGCTGGTATCCTTGCACAGTTAGGCTTATATTCAATCAACTTACGTATTATGGGTAAATCAAACATCCCATTATTACAAACAGAAAGCTTATATGACTGGGGACCAATGGTTGGTTTAACTGTTTCACAGTCTACACTTATTGTAGGTGTTATTGCAGTAGCTATTGTCATTGCCATTCTCTATTGGTTTTTTGGAACTGAATTAGGTAATGCATTACGTGCTACTGGTAATAATGAACAGATGGTAAGAGCTGTTGGTGTCAATACTGATTATACTAAGCTACTTGGTTTAGTGATTTCAAATGCCTTAATCGCCTTAAGTGGTGCCATGGTTGGTCAGTCAGTTGGTTATGGCGATGTCAAGATCGGTATGGGTGCAATCGTTATGGGTCTTGCGTCTATCGTTATTGGTGAAGTCATCTTTGGTCGTTATGGCAGTTTCTTAAAGAGACTCATTGCGATTATTGTTGGTTCAATTATTTATCGTATTATTATCGCCGTTGTTATCCAGTTAGGTTTATCAACTGATGACTTAAAGCTACTCACTGCATTTATTGTAGCTCTCGCATTAACTATTCCAGTGTTAATGGCCAATAGAAAACAGACTGCAAACTATAAGAAACTTACAAAAGAGGTGGATGAGAAAAATGCTTAAGATTGAACATGTATCAAAAACATTTAACCTTGGCACTATTAATGAGAAGAAGGCCTTGATTGATATTAATCTTCAATTAGATGATGGAGATTTCGTTACTGTTATTGGTGGTAACGGTGCTGGTAAATCCACTTTAATGAATATGATTGCAGGTGTTTATCCTATTGATTGTGGTCATATTAAACTAGATGATAAAGATATTTCTTTGTATCCAGAATATAAACGTGCAGGTCTTATTGGTCGTGTATTCCAGGATCCTATGATGGGTACTGCAGCTGATATGCAGATTGATGAAAACCTTGCCATGGCTAAAAGACGTGGTCAGAAGCGTACTTTAAAGTGGGGTATCAAGAAAGAAGAAAAGAAGTTGTATTATGACCTCTTAAAGACCTTAAATTTAGGCCTAGAAGAGAGAATGACAAGTAAGGTAGGTTTATTATCAGGTGGACAAAGACAGGCTCTTACACTGTTAATGGCGACTGTCACAAAGCCTAAGATTCTCTTACTTGATGAACATACAGCCGCTCTTGATCCAGCAACAAGTGCTAAGGTATTACTTTTGACTAATAAGATTGTCACTGAACAAAAGCTAACAGCAATGATGGTTACTCATGATATGCAGCAAGCTATTGATGTAGGAAATAGACTCATTATGATGTACAATGGTCAAATCATCTATGATGTAAAAGGTGAAGAAAAAAAGAAATTAACTGTTCCTTTCCTACTTAAGAAGTTTGAAGAAGCAAGTGGCAGTGAATTTGTGAATGACAGAATGTTATTGAAATAAAAACTAAGGGAAAGGCTATTGAGGCCTTTCCCTTTGATTATGCTGTATCTTCTTTTTTTAATAATTCCATTGCAAGAGATGCTCTTTGTACATATGTTATTCTATTAGTTATAAGCTGATAACCATAGGTGCAATAAACTGGAATTTATTTGATTAGATGTGCTGTAATAATTGTATAACTATAAGAGTTAATAGTTATTTTAATATTATCAATTACACAATACCAATTTTTACCCTGCTTATAAATATTACAATTCTTATCTAAAATTTTATTTTTACAAAATTCAACTACATCATTAGTATTCAATTTTAGATTCTTCTTAATTCTATCAATACCCATTTCAGTAGTATGAACTTTATCTATATTTGATAACAATACTTCTTTATCCATATACTATCAACTCCTTAAATTGTAATTTGTTTATAATTCAAGTCCGTCAATGATGTTTACTATTTCATCATAATTTGGAACCTTATCTTTTATATTAACATAATCATTTTGAAAATTTTTTAATTCCTCTCTTCCAGTTTTATTATCTATTTGTTTTACATCTAAATCTGTTCCATAATCCAGCAACAGTTGCAATGTCTTAGCAGCATTATTATTTTCATAAAATCTTAGAGCAAGTAGTCCATTTTGATTCATATAATTTTCTTGATAGTTACAGTCTGCACCATATTCCAATAAAAGTTTTGTTGCACCATAATATCCACATTCTGTTGTATATGTTAAAGGAGTATTAACACCTTTTGGATTTTCAGAAATCTGAACATCAGTCTTAGCACCATTTTTAAGTAATAGTTCTAACATTTTCCACTCATCTTTTTCCTTGTTACTATCTGAATTATATTTTATAGCATAATATACTGATTTTGTACTTTCATTTGGATTCCAACCATTTTTTAAATATTCCTCCACTTTACTATAATCATTATCTCTAATTGCAACTAATTCTTTTCCTTCTTTTTTTATTAAATTTTTTA
>OIYR01000921.1_pt1 | contig 15852 bp, 14 predicted proteins | sample 1588221 | NCBI WGS metagenome assembly OIYR01 (sample SAMN03283292) | human gut metagenome | biome: human-associated habitat; material: feces | host: Homo sapiens | place: Peru | collected 2012 | reverse complement strand
AACATTTCTATCTGCAATAAGTAGGTCATATAGCATACTACTCACAGAAGACTCAGATACATTAATATATTTTGATATTATATTCTTAACCAAATCATTATCATTACTATTTCTAGATAATTCAATATAATCTTCTCCAGATACAGTATACTCTAACTTTTCATTGGTAAGTGGTATACGCTTTGCAAATATAATGTCATTTACATCAAATGAAGATGCAGTAAGATTCTGTGCAAAATTAACAATGTCTTTTTCCGATTTTCCTTTTTGTCCAAGAGTTGCACTAGTAAGAATAAACTTTGGTTTTTTATCAGCTAGTCCAGTCAGCCTACGAAGTAGCATGGATAATTCAATACCTAATGAACCATTATATGTATGTGCTTCATCAAGTACCACATACTTCCAGTTTGCCAACTTGTCCTTTGAGAGAGGAGGAATTCTTTTCTAAAATGAATGGAAATACAAATTGGAATTTGACGTAGGTATCATTATGTGTGGAATGACAACTGATTTATAAAGAAAAATAAATCGGAGGTTTATATGAATTATTTGATAATGATTACAGCGGAGAGATTCCGCCCCAAATGCAGTTAATGGACGTTTCGGAGGGAGAATACATTGTGTTTGAACACGGACCCTTTGATTTTGAAACCGAAAACACTGCGGTAGAGGCTGAGATGGAAAAGGCTATGAAGGAGTTTGACTACCGGAAATCAGGCTATCGGCTTGATACCGCACAGGGCAGAGTGTTTTACTTCTATCACGACTGCAAGCGATTTTGGAAGTATATCAGACCTGTTATAAAAGAAAAACGGTAAAATCTTTGCAGTCAGCTCGGCAAAATTTATTTTGGCAATATAAAAACGGCTTTGTTTTTACGAACAAAGCCGTTTTTGCATACCCCTTAACGTCACTCAAGCATAACGCTTTTAAGCGACAGTTTTTTGATTTTCATGGAATAGAAGTTCATAACGAGTTCATATGCGACGATAAAAATAGCAAGCGTAATAATAAATGCCTTAAAATCGAAACTGTATTCCGGTACATTTTCAACATCCGCAAACACCACGGACACCATCAGCTGAAGCAGTCCGTATTGATATACCGTACCTATTGCAAAACCAATATAAGAAATCGGACGGTAAGCACCCAATATGTATCGGCTGCAAGTAGTATAGTCATAACCGAACACCCGCATCATAGCAATCGTCTTTGTATTACCCTTAACAACGCTTGAAAGAGAGAGAAACAGCGTCACAAATGCTAAAATCAGTCCAATGGACAAAACCATAACGGCAAATGTTTCACTCGCAAGCTCGCCCATCGAAAAGGACATCTGCACCATTGCCGAAAAGCAGAACGCCGAAAACGCCACAAAGAAAACAAGTGACTTTTTGCTTCTGAGTGTTACACCGCGCAAATCTTTCAAGAAAGGTATGCCCTCTTTTCCGTCCCTGCCGATTTTAGGCTTGTAATGTTGCTTTTCACGAAGCAAATCAAGCACGGGGCTTTTCAATTTCAGATAAGCAAACAGCACCGATATTACGGCAAAAACAATCGTCGGCGCACCAATCAAGGCAAATGTCAACAACGGATGAAACTGCACTTTGAGTTCCGGAATTAGAGTTTGTAAGTCCGGAGCTTGTTTTTGATAAAATGTCGGAAGGTAAAGATACCCTATTATATATCCCACAATACAGCCGACAAATACAGAAAGCCCGAATATCCAAAAATGCCTTGCAATTTTGATATTGGAATAGCCGAGTGCTTTGAGAATTCCAAGTTCCTTTCCGTGTGTGCCGATATAGTTTTTAACATAGAATAACAGCATAACGACGGAAGTTGCAATCAGGCAGCCGCCTGAAACGGCAGCAGTCACTCTGCCCATAAGCACTTGTGCGTTATACATCACCATTCCTGCTTCTGTTGATATCTCATCTTTTATTGCCGCAAGGTCGATATTGTAGCTCAGAAACAGCGTGCAGACAAAAACGGCGCAACAGGCAATAATGGTTATTCCGAACAGCTTAACAGTATCCTTTAATCTAATCACCATAGCGTTACCACCCAATCTCATAAGCGGTTTTTTGCGATTGGTTTGTGTAGGTTTGTGCAATGTTACCGCTGTTCATCTTAATTACCGTATTTGCCATTTCTGCAATATTTTCGTTGTGAGTTACCATAATAATGGTGAATCCGAGCTCCTTGTGAAGCCTGCAAAGATAGTCGAGTATTACTCGTCCTGTTTTTTCGTCCAGCGCACCCGTAGGCTCATCCAAAAACAGCACTTTCGGGTTTTTTGCAAGCGCCCGTGCAACTGATACTCTCTGCTGTTCGCCGCCGGAAAGCTCAGACGGATATTTTTTCATCTTTTCACCGAGTCCCACCTCTTCGATAATTTGGCGGTAATCAGTATTGCCCGCAAGGTCTGCGCCCATTCTGACGTTTTTTTCAACGGTCATATTCGGGAGCAGGTAATACTGCTGAAAAATAAAACCGATGTTGTCTTTTCTGAATTTTGTCAGCTCGCTGTCGGAAAGCTTTGTTATGTCAATATCATCATAAGTAACGCTTCCGCTGTCGGCACGTTCAAGTCCCGAAATCACGTTCATAAACGTGGATTTGCCCGAACCCGACGGTCCGAGAATAACAACGAAATCGCCGTCGTTGATGTCCAACGATACGTTGTTCACCGCATAAAGGCGGTCGGCTCCGTTATCGTAGGTTTTTGTAAGATTTTGAATTTTAATCATAAAACATACCCCGTTATGTTATGCTGAAAGGAAATTTTGAAAATGTTTACTTATATGCTTCAAAAAAAGAGCCCGCTTTTCATCGGTAAGCTCTCCCGTCAGCATATATTTTTCATAATAAAAGTAAACAGGCGCATAATATTGAACCGCAAGATATTCACTGTCCTGCGCTTTGATTACACCGAGATTAATAAGATAATCGAACACGCCTTTTTGGGTTTTGAGCGGAGCTTCAAACATTATGTTGAAAAAAAGATCCTGCGCACCCTCGTTTTTAAAGCGTTCAAAATTAAGCGTCCTTATAAATGCATTGCAAAAATCGTCCATAAGGAATTTTTCAATATAAACGCTGAACACCTTTTCAAAAAACGAGTTGTCAAGCTGCTGCATTGATTTGCCGCCCATACCCTGCATAAGCATAGAGGTGAGCTTGTTGCCAATCTCAAGAAACTGAGCCTGAAGCGTATCAAAAATATCCTGCTTGTTTTTAAAATGATAGTAAACGCTGCTTTCCTTTATCCCGACTACGCCGCAAATATCACGTATTGATACGGCGGAATATCCGTGCTGAGAAAACAGATTGAGTGCGGCGGCCAGAATTTTTTGTTTTGTACTTGTCATAGATCTACCTTTTTCCTAACGAACGTTAGATTAATCATACCTAACACTCGTTAGATTGTCAATATTGTTTTTATAAAAATTTGTGAGAAATACGAAATAAGCCAACGATTTATAAAATTTGCACAAACATTAAAAACTTATGTCGTTGTTATTTGGCAGTTAATAAAAAATATTTTTGTGATTAAATGATAAAAATAATCTTAGGTTTTATTCAAAATGTCAAAGTTTAATTATTTGTACTATCTAATTATACAAAGATGATTAATGATTTTTTGTTATTTTTCTACTGTACTATGCCAAAAAATTATTGTATAATATATACAGCAAATTAGATTTGCTTGCACATTACTTTCCGAAAGGGGCAAACACAATATGAAATTAGATACAATACTTGCTGAAAGAAAAAACAAGGTCATTTACCGTGACGGTGATTTTGTGGCAAAGGTTTTTGACGAAACCTTTCCAAAGTCAGATATTCTCAACGAGGCTTTGAATCAGGCAAGAGTTGAAGAAACAGGACTCAATATTCCCAAGATTGAGGAGGTCACCAAGATCGACGGCAAATGGGCTATTATTTCAACATATATTGAAGGAAAAACGCTCAAACAGCTTATGGATGAAAATCCCGAAAAGACAGACGAATATCTTAATCTTTTTGTTGACGTGCAAATCAATATTCTCAACCAGAAAGCTCCGTTGCTTAACAAACTCCAGGATAAGATGAACCGCAAGATCAGTGAAACCGACCTTGACGCAACCACACGCTATGAGCTTCATACCCGTCTTAACGGTATGCACAGACACTCAAAGGTTTGCCACGGCGACTTTAACCCAAGCAACGTTATCATCACTCCCGACGGTACGCCGTATGTTATCGACTGGTCGCACGCAACACAGGGCAACGGTTCCGCCGACGCCGCAAGAACATATCTTTTGTTTCGCCTTAACAAGCAGGACGATCTTGCGGAAAAGTATATGAAGCTGTTTTGCGAAAAAACCGACACGGCACGCCAGTATGTAAACCAGTGGCTTCCGATCGTTGCCGCATCGCAGTCCGTAAAGGGCAGACCCGAAGAACGTGAATTCCTGCTTTCTTGGGTTAATGTTTTTGATTATCAATAAATTACAATATTTACCCCATAAAATCGCCCCGACAGTAATCGTTCTGTCGGGGTGCCTTTGTATTTAGATTATTGCAGGTTACAAAAGCTGTCACCGCAAATGCGGTAATCTCCTTTTTATTATTAAAAACGACGCGTAGAATTCTGTTTTCGGCTCTTACATTCGCTGCACATTCGGCAATTACAGCAAGAGTTTTTTCTGCGATTTTTTATCAGGTATGTCACCGCCGCAATAACACAAACGGCGACAGATATAAGAACGGTAATACTTGCAAAGTTCATATTTTCACCCCAAGCCTAAAAGACAACCGATACTGTAAACTATAAACGAGCATACCCATGCGATAGCGCACTGCAAAAATACTATTCCGAGCGCCCACTTTGCGCCCAGCTCTCGCTTGATAACCGATATGGCGGCAACGCACGGCGTATAGAGAAGGCAGAACACCAAAAACGAAGCGGCGGAAAGCGGAGTTAAAACGCTTCCTATTCCTGCACCGCCCACAAGGACGTTGAGTGTGGAAACAACGCTTTCCTTAGCCATAAAGCCTGCGATAAGCGCTGTTGAAATGCGCCAGTCGCCAAATCCGAGCGGAGCAAATATCGGGGCGATAAAACCTGCGATTATCGCAAGTATACTTGTGTCCGAGCCGCTTACGACATTCAGCCCGAAGTCAAAGGTCTGCAAAAACCAAACGATAATTGACGCAATAAATATGACGGTAAATGCGCGCTGTAAAAAGTCCTTTGCCTTGTCCCAGAGCAGGTGTAAAACATTTTTTGCTCCCGGAAGCCGATAATTCGGCAGTTCCATAACAAACGGTACAGCCTCACCCTTGAACACGGTGTTTTTGGAAAGCAAAGCAACAAGTATTCCGACGGCAATTCCCGTAAAATACAACAATATCATAACAAGTCCGCTGTAATCGGGAAAGAATGCGGCGCTGAAAAATCCGTAGATCGGCAGTTTTGCCGTACAGCTCATAAACGGAGTGAGCAGTATAGTCATTTTTCTGTCTCTTGCAGACGGCAGAGTGCGGCTTGCCATAACGCTTGGCACGGTACAGCCGAAGCCTATCAGCATCGGCACTATGCTTCTGCCCGAAAGTCCGATTTTTCTCAACAGCTTATCCATAACAAATGCAACTCTTGCCATATAGCCGCTGTCCTCAAGCATAGATAAAAAGAAAAACAGAACAACGATTATCGGCACAAAGCTCAGCACGCTTCCTACGCCGCCGAATATTCCGTCAACAACAAGCGAACGCAGTATTTCGTTTACATTCCACGAAACGAGAAGATTATCCACTGTTGCCGTAACGGCGTCAATACCGCCTGCAAGCAAATTCTGAAGCCATGCTCCGATAACATTAAACGTCAGGAAAAACACAAGCGCCATAATCAAAACAAACGACGGTATAGCGGTGTATTTGCCTGTCAGTATTCGGTCTATTTTTCTGCTTCTTATATGCTCCTTGCTTTCTTTGGGTTTAACGACGGTTTGTTTGCAGAGCTTTTGAATAAACGAAAAACGCATATCGGCGATTGCGGCGCAGCGGTCAAGACCTCTTTCTTTTTCCATCTGTTTGATGATATGCTCAATCATTTCCTTTTCGTTTTTTTCAAGATTAAGAGCATTTTCAATCAGTTTGTCGCCTTCGACAAGCTTGCTTGCCGCAAACCGAACGGGAATACCTGCCTCCTTGGCATGATCCTCTATCAGGTGCATTATTCCGTGCAGACAGCGGTGTACAGCTCCGCAGTGGTCGCTTTTGTCACAAAAATCATTTCTGCCGGGCTTTTCCTGATACCTTGCAATATGTACGGCGTGGCGGACAAGCTCGTCAACTCCTTCGCCCTTTGAAGCGGAAATTGCAACAACCGGGATTCCCAGCATACTTTCCATTTCATTAATATATATAGTGCCGCCGTTTACCCTGACCTCGTCCATCATATTAAGCGCCAGCACTATCGGCGTGTCAAGCTCCATAAGCTGCATTGTCAGATAGAGGTTGCGCTCAATGTTTGTTGCGTCAACAATATTTATAATGCCCGTTGGCTTTTCGTCAAGAATAAACCGACGTGAAACAATTTCCTCGCTTGTATAGGGAGAGAGCGAATATATACCCGGCAGGTCTGTAACAAGGGTTTCGGGGTGACCCTTAATAGTGCCGCTTTTTTGATCTACCGTAACTCCGGGAAAATTTCCGACGTGCTGATTCGCTCCCGTAAGCTGATTAAAGAGCGTGGTTTTTCCGCAGTTTTGGTTGCCTGCAAGCGCAAATGTAAGCGTCTTGTCTTTCGGAAGCGGATTTTCGCCCTTTTTGATGTGATAACGCCCTTCCTCGCCGAGTCCCGGATGAGCCTGACGTGAAACCGATACAGATTTCTGCGTCTGAACGCTTTGCTTCGGCTTTGCGGGAATAATATCTATTTTGTCAGCGTCTGCAAGCCTGAGAGTCAGCTCATAGTCGTGAATACGCAGCTCCATCGGATCGCCCATCGGAGCGTATTTCATCAGCGTAACCTCGGCTCCCGGTATCATACCCATATCAAGAAAATGCTGACGGAGAGAGCCTTCGCCGCCCACGGCGGTAATGACCGCTGTTTTGCCGAGTTCAAGTTCTTTTAATGTCATTATTAAGATGTACTCCTCATTAAAATTTAAAAGTCAAAAGTCCCTTTGCTTTAGGCTTGTGCAGGGTTCTTTTTCAGGTATTCTTCCAGCAGATCAGCGGCATAACGGCAAAGCTCCGAACACGGACGTGCCTTATAATAGGCTTCCGTTCTTTCGCTCGGCATAGGGTTTTCCTTTCCCTTAACTCTCAAGCCAAGCAAATCACGGCATATTATGGAACCGCAGTCAGACTTAAATTTTTCCGCAAGCGTCTGAACATCTCCGTAAAGCTCCGCCTTTTTAGTGCGGTCGGTTTCGGTAGCCTTGCCTTTTGCAAGACCGAGCGCCATATTTATTCCCGAAAAGGTACCGCACACCTCTCGAAGCCTGCCTATGCCTCCGCCGAACGGCGCAGAAATCATAACGGCGGTTTCTTTGTCAAGTCCGTAATCCTCGCAAAACGCAAGCAGTACAGCCTGAGCGCAGTTGTATCCGCTTTCAAAATATTTTTTTGCAATGTCGCCTTTACTCATATCATCAGTCCTTATTGTCAGCTTTTTTAAATTCATATTCAGTATATCATTTTGCCTTGCTATTTTCAATAACCGAACGCTTGTCGGAACAAAAATTACATTTGAAAAAAATATTAAAAAAAGTGTTGACAAAGGTAAAAGACGGTGGTATAATCATTTATGTTGTTGAAAAACAAGTTGGTGTTAATGACGCTGAGGGTCCACCTGTTCCCATACCGAACACAGAAGTTAAGCTCAGTGGTGCCGAAAATACTTGGCTGGCGACGGCCCGGGAAAATAGGGAGATGCCAACACATAAAAGTGTCCACCCAGTAGGGTGGGCGTTTTTTATTTTACGGTCACACAGTCGGGGGTGAACAACTTGCATAATATCTTTGAAAACACAAAAAGCGTGTGGAACATTCTCAAAGACTGCGAAAAGCCTGTTGTACTTTACGGAATGGGCGACGGCGCAGATAAGGTGCTGAAAGCCTTTGAACACTACGGAATATCTGCAAGCGCAGTTATTGCAAGCGATGAATTTGTGCGCGGTCAGAGTTTTCACGGTTTCAAAGTAAAAAAGCTTTCCGAGGCTGAACAGGAATTAGGAGAGTTTGTAGTTGCGCTTTGCTTTGCAAGTCAGCTTCCCGAAGTTATAAACACAATAAAATCCGTTGCAAAAAAGCATATGCTTCTTGTGCCGAGCGTGCCTGTCTTCGGTAACGTTATGTTTGATGATGATTTTATCGGCAAAAATTCAGAAAATATGAAAAGAGCGTATTCGCTTTTGGCAGACGACCTGTCAAAAAAAGTTTTTGAAAATGTATTGGAGTTTTATTATACGGGCGACATCAGTTTGCTGGAGGATATAACAACCGACAAATCCGAGGCGTTCAATAATATTCTGCGCCTTTCTCAAAACGAGGTATATGTTGATCTCGGCGCATACAACGGCGATACCGTTGATGAGTTTTTGCAATATTCGGGCGGAAAATACCGCAAGATAGTAGCGCTTGAGCCGAATGTTAAAAATTTTGAAAAGCTCAAAGCACACTGCGCCGATATGCCGAATGTTGAATTGTGGCGTCTCGGTTCTTACAGTCACAGCACGATACTGACCTTCAACAACAAGGCGGGACGAAACAGCGCAATTTCCGAAACGGGCGTAGAAACCCGTGTTGCGCCTGTAGACACCGTTCTTTGCGGAACGGCGGCAGGCTATATCAAGGCAGACGTTGAGGGAGCTGATTTTGAAACGCTTTGCGGTATGAAAAATACGCTTAAAAGCTTTAAGCCCAGGCTGAACTTTTCTGCATATCACCGTTTTGAGGATATTTTCAGGCTTCCGATTCTAATAAATAAAATCAATCCCGAATACAGGATATATCTTCGGCATCATCCTTACATTCCTGCGTGGGATACAAACCTTTATTGCGTGTAGCCCAAACACGGAATTTAAACTTCTGCAATTTGCTGCAGACCTTGATGTAAAAAGCGAGGCGTTTGTGCGCCCCGCTTTTTTTCATTCCTTGAGTTTGTTCAGCTTTTCAATTTGCTTTGCACGCTTATAGCGGTAAAGCACGTTTTCCGCCCATTCACGGTCTATCTTGAGAAATCCCTTGAGCTTTCTGTCCTTTACGGTCAGACGGTCAACAATATCCTTTGACTTGCCGTAAATTTCAAGCCTTGCCGTCTGAACATACGGGGTTCGCTCCTCGCCCGTAAAATATGTAAAGCCCATTGTGTTGCTTTCACGGTCGTACATAGAGAGGTATCCCTCACGAATCTCGGCGCCGTCGAGCTTTTTGGAAACGGTCTGGCTTATGGCAACCTTTGTCAGTTCAACCGCCATATCGTCAAGTCCAGATTCAAAAATAAATATTTTCTCTTTAAATGAGTTAAAGTCGGGAACAATTCTTTTGTTGATATTACGCAGGTTATTGTATTTTTCTTCAAGCTCCTTGTCACATAGCTGAAAACGGTCGATTTTCGGAATAAAATAAACCATAAAACGGTTTTTCATATCATTATATAGGATTGGATATGTAAGTCTTGCGCTGTAACCGCATGACGGACATTCCCACGAAAAAAGCCTGCCGTCCAAAACCTTTTCACGCAGACCGACGTGAATTGTCGGATTTACGCTCGTAAAAATTTCTGCCTTGCCGAGTTCTCCGCACATAGGGCAGACCACTGCCTTGATTACCTTATTGTCGGGCATACTAACACCTCTTTAAAATAATTAAATCGGAGCCCGCCGTCTGAGAGGCGGAGGACATCTGCACTTAGATTATAACAATTATAGAAGATTTTAACAAGCTAATTTTAAAAAAATGTTGATTTTATTAATTTTATCTGTCATAATAATAAAAGGTTAAAATCGTAGCAATACTTTGCCTTGCTTGCAAGGAGCAAAGCCTGCTACAGATTGCAAACAGTGCAAAGGAGCTTTAGCTCCTCAGAATTTCAGCCGGAGATTATAACTTCTGCCGAATTTCTGAATTGTCACCGGTCGTCTAAAGGGCAGAAGACATTTGCACTTAGATTATATTCTGTTATCGGAACAAGGAGAATGATTATGGCTATATTAAATACATTAAAGGGTACACTCACCACGGCGGTAGATTCAATTTCGGATGTTGCACAGACATTTGTTGAAAAAAACCGTACCAAGGCAAAGCTTAACAGGCTCAGACTTGTTATGAAAAATGAAAGTGAAATGATGAACAGAGCCTATATTGCTTTGGGAAAGCAGTTTTATGAAATGCAGAAAAAGGGCGAGGTAAAGCCTGCAAGAAATCAGGATCAGCTGTTTTCCGTGATTGAAAAATCAAAGGCTAAAATTGCCAAAGCAAGGATTTGCTATGAAAACATAATTGACAGCCAAAATGATTACATTTACCGCAAAATCAGCACAGAGGTGCCTGAATACAACGCAGAAAACGTGGTTGACATAACGGTTGCCTGCTCAAATGAAAGCGATTACAAATCCTCTCCGTTTGAAAAGGAGGAGGCTAAGGAGGCTGAGCCCGCCGAAGCAAAGCCTGAGGCTGAGGGCGAGTCGCCCGACAAGGAGCTGTTTTAAGCTCAACAGCATATTGTATTAAATTAATGGGACTGACCGTGTTGCGGTCAGTCCCGTTGTTTTAAATCAGAGCAACGCTTTGCTTGCAAAAAGCAGGCTTGCACTTGGATAAAAGAATGTTTACAGCTTTAAAATTGAGGTTGCAACCGCAAAGTAAATTAGAAGCGAAAGCGAATCGCACACCGTTGAGATAAGCGGATTTGCCATAACCGCAGGGTCAAAACCTATTTTGCTTGCGAGAAGCGGCAGGCTTGAACCGACGAGCTTTGCCATTACGATTGTACCGACCAACGTCAGAGAAACGACAAGCGCTATCCAAAATGCGTCGGGGTTGCCGTTAAGGTCAAATATCATCAGCTTGATAAAGTTTGCAGCACCCAGTGTGATTCCGCATAGCAGAGCAACTCTCAGCTCTTTCCATAATATCAGGAACAAGTCCCTGAATTCGACTTCGCCCAGCGAAAGCGCACGAATAACCGACACCGAGGCCTGCGAGCCTGCATTACCGCCCGAACCCGTTATCATCGGAATGAACGACGAAAGCACTATAACGCTTGCAAGAACACCCTCAAACGAGGATATTATTGCGCTTGTAAAGGTTGCCGAAAGCATAAGCACCAACAGCCAGGGAACACGCTTTTGGTAAATTCCCCACACGCTGGTTTTCATATACGGTTTGTCGCTCGGCAAAACGGCAGCCATTTTTTCAATATCTTCGGTTGCCTCTTCCTGCAAGACGTCAATAGCGTCGTCAATGGTTACGATTCCGACAAGCCGATATTCCTTGTCAACAACAGGAAGCGCCAAAAAGTTGTAATTCTGGAACATTTGAGCAACCTGTTCCTGGTCATCAAGCGTATGAACGGAGATTACATTTTCCTCCATAAGGTCTTTGACAAGTGCGTCGTCATCTGCAAGTAAAAGATCCTTGACCGTTGTTATACCGATAAGACGGGTGTTTTCATCGGTAACGTAGCAGGTATAGATAGTTTCCTTGTCAACGCCTGTTCGCCTGATACGTTTAATAGCCATTTCAGCCGTCATATCGGGACGGAGCTTTATAAACTCCGTTGTCATAATTGAGCCTGCGCTGTCCTCGGGATATTTTAAAAGCTCGTTGATCTGCTTTCGCATATCTCTGTCAGCCTGGCGTAAAATACGTTTTACTACATTTGCCGGCATTTCCTCAATAAGGTCAACGGCGTCATCGACAAACAGCTCGTCAACTACTTCTTTAAGCTCGCTGTCGCTGAATCCGTGAATGAGAAATTGCTGCGTTTCGTCGTCCATTTCAACAAAGGTTTCCGCTGCAAGCTCCTTTGGCAGGATACGAAACAAAATCGGCATTTTTTCATCCTGGAGATCCTCAAATACAGCCGCAATATCATACGGCTTCATTGTTACCAGGATGTCGCGCAGGGTGTTGAATTTTCTTTCTTCAAGCAGCACCCTGATGGTTTCCGTAAGAGTTACATTAACCTGATCCATCATCTTTCCTCCTTGTATTTTTGTGGAGTAAAGACGTGTGCCTTAGACAAAATAACATATTTAAAGCAATACCGCACAATTATCGTATGCAGTTAAACAAAAGATAGAATTGTTCGGTGCTGCTTTAACAAAACCCAATGAACGCATAAGCGTGCATCAAGTGTGTACTTCGCCCCGGAACAGCGCCTTTATTACCGTCAGCGTCCATTAAGTTTTCACCTCTCTGTATTTAATAGCTTACCCTATCATTTTATTCTTTTTCGGGAATATTGTCAACCGATTTTACTGTTTTTGTGTTTTTGCCTGCAGTTAATTCCCATAGTAACTTCCACCTCTTTCCTACTGTGGATCTTACTTTGGGAATTAACGGCTTTAAGTTTATCGGCAATTTAAATCAAAAATTCTGACTCTCACTGATCCCATGAAGTGTTATCCGCCCTAAGAGACGGGACATCTGTACTTATAAAAATGAAGCGGACATATAAGTCCGCCTCATAAATTATGCTATTACATATACATTGACATTTCGTCTGCCAAAACTGATACATTCGTCGTAGGTGTTGTAGAAGCAATCCACAAGGGCTGTTCCTGCCATAAGAGCTCCGCCTGTATCAACCGCAGTTGCATATCCGTAAACACAACTGCCGTCCGCCGCTTCAATATACAGCTTTGAACCATATGGAATTATATTCGGATTTACGGCAACTCCTCCGTGATATGCGGCTACACCTGTCGCCGTTGAAGCGCCTGCGGGCGCTGTATAGGCTGTCCCCGAACCGTTCAGTACCCGAGTGTATGCAACCTTTGCTCCGTTGCTGTCAGTAAAGGTTCCTGCGGCGTCGGTTGTTGTTGCCGCTCCTTTTGTGCCGACAAGCGTCACTTCATCAATAGGCTCGGTTATTACCTTTTTATCAACGACCTCTTTGTCGATTTCTTTTCCGTCAATATACTTGTATCTTGTTGCTACAAGCATTTCGCCGTCCTTGCCCTCGGTTTTGAGCTTTGTTTCACCAAGCTCAATGTCGTCCGAGTTTTCTTTGACACTTTCATATGCTATCGGTTCTGTTGAGGTTTTATCCGCAAAAGTAACACGCTCTATTGTGACGTTTGAAACGTCGGATGCATTGCTGTTCCTTGATACGCTCAGTATATCATCATCGGTTACGCCGAATCCTGCGGCGTTGAGCGCCGTAACAATATTTATGGGCGGTAAGAGAACGGCTGATGTTTTACCGTCGGCTGTAACGCTGACTTCTTTGCCGTTATATACAGTGACGTTCATATCTGAGGTTACTTTTGTGCTTTGGGCAGGAACAGTGACCTGATCTGCACCGACAACTATATTTGCTGTTTTAAGAACATCTGCTATCGTTTCACCGTTTGATATGACCTTTGTAGTTTCGTTACCGCAGATTACGGTTACCTCAAAAGCAGTCAGAACGTGATAATTTCCACCCTTGTTCAAAAGCTCAAGTGTGGGATCGGTTTTGACTATCCTGTCGCCTGAAATATCCTGTTCTTCACTTTCGGTGCTTATAGCCGACTGAACGGCAGCCGCAACCGTGAAAACAGAGCCAAGTATCATCAGACCTGCAAGCACAAGTGCACAAACCGAGCGAATGATGTGTATTTTGCCTGTTTTAATATACATAAAAATCTCCTTCGTTTTTAGGCTTGGCAAAGCATATTTTGCAAAAAACAATTGCAAAGCTGCAATTGCGCTTAGATTATAGCGACACACCTTGGTAATGTCAACCTAAATCAAGCCTATAATTTTGTGAAAATCGCACAACAAAATTACCAATATTTCTCGAAAAGCATTATAGTTCAGAACTTTACACAGCAATGACAATGCAAATTTATGGCTAATTTGCAAGAAATTCAAAAGTTGCAGTTTTGTAGCTTTTTGTTCCCAATTTGTTGCATATATATGTCGTTGGTTACAAAATTATTACAAACGCATAAAAAGAATTTACCGGCATAAGATAATTGCTGTGCCAACGGATAAAAATATAATTATGTTTATTTTTATAAAAGGATTAGTCAAAAAAACGGTCCTGCCGAATACTCGGCAGGACCGCATTTGAATTGTTGTGCTCAGCTTTTGTCATACGGATTTTCAGATTTTTTAGGGAATGCTACATTAGGATTATTGCCTTTGTTACTTTTGCTTCGCGGCATCATATACGATTTCCTCCAAAGGTTCAACACATCATTATCTTCGGCGACTTGAGTCTGTTCACTGTTAAGGGTTTCTTTGTTCGCTTCTGTTTCAAAAAAGTCTGAAGAACGACCGTTAATTATTTTTGAAACATATATATGGTACTTAATTGCATCTATCGCAAGAAGAACATAGACAACAGTCAAAAGAACGCAAACAAAAATATCCTCGGCATATACTGCAAGACGTGAGATTTCCAGTGCAGGGTTTGCTGCGGTGATAATAAATCCGTCCGAAAACAGATACAGCGGAGCAGACAGCAGCAGATACAGTTTGAATCCGAGTACGGTTGCAGTTTGTGTTGCGTTGATTAACGACATAACCGCAAAGAAAATTGAACCGTTAGTCTTTAGATATATGGTTGACGTGCTTTTTTTGATTGAGATTGTCAGGATAAGTCCTGAAAGTGCAAAAAGTATTCCTGCCGTATAATACAAGAGGCATATCAGCATTTCGTTTAGAGAGGTGAATGCAAAGTTGCTTGCAATTGGAATAATTGTAAGCGCAGAATTCATATATTCGGATTCAAATGTCAAAAGCAACCGTGTCGAAATATTTAACGCCGATATTATTATCATTAGTATAAAATATATGTTTGCCGATTTTACAAAAGCTTTTGGCGGAACGTCGGCTTTCTTTTTGACAGCAATCAGCGCATACAAAGCAATAGTTGCTATTATGTTTAATATGGGAATTATGCTGAATGTACCGGTGATGATTGCCGACAGTATCTCGCTCACCGTCAAAAGCGTAACTGAAATTGCAGTGATTAAAATAATCGGTTTTTTAGAAAAGCTCTTTATTATCCCACAGTTTTGTCTGTATGGATTAAATTCGTTCATAAAAAGCGAACCTCCAAAAAAGGTTTTGAAATATATATCTATATTATATCATAATTCCGAAAAAAACAACATTTCCCGTAAAAATTGTCCGAATCTATATTTTCAAAAAATGAAGTCAGGAATAAAGTCAACCGAAAAAACAAAGACCTTTTGATTTTACATACAATATATTGTGGCAAAATTCAAAAATAAAGGTGAAAAGCACAATCGAAAAATTTTTAAAAAAATTTTAAAAAAAGGCTTGACATTTGTCGAACAAAGATATATAATAGCGAATGTTCGGCGCAAGACAAATTATTGTTTGCGGTGTGGAACATCACCAAATAACTTAAAATGCTCTTGTGTATTTTGAACAACAGGACCTTGAAAATTAAACAACGAAAAAGATACAAGGAACCCGTAATGACTTTGAGGGAAGCTCAAAGAATTACAAGTTTAAGATGTACTTTAAAACATCGTAAATTCACGGATACGTCAAGTATTTGTTGATGAGCAGAGAGAACTCTGGAATTGATATTAAGGCTCGAAAGAGCTTTAAGATACAAATTTTAGAGAGTTTGATCCTGGCTCAGGACGAACGCTGGCGGCGTGC
>OIYR01000916.1_pt1 | contig 15886 bp, 17 predicted proteins | sample 1588221 | NCBI WGS metagenome assembly OIYR01 (sample SAMN03283292) | human gut metagenome | biome: human-associated habitat; material: feces | host: Homo sapiens | place: Peru | collected 2012 | reverse complement strand
AAACGACATAACTCGTTGTTTTACAACTTGCTATGTCGTTATGAGTTGCGGAGGCAGGAGGCGAATATTTTAACATATATCCGCAACTAAAAATGCCCGGTGACACATTTCTTTTTTAACACTTCTCCTTAGAGTCCTGAATATGGCTGAATTGCTTAACCAGCTCTATACTATTACTAAGGTGTTCGTTAGCTTTTTTTAAGTCTTCTATACGCTGATTCTTCTCTTCTATTACCATATTCAGAGCCTTTATTTCGGCCTGAAGCGACGTTACATCGGTATTTACATAGCTACTATTCACCACATTGTAATGTCCGTTTATTGTCGGTATATCCGAGTTAGTGTCCGACTTTATCAAGATGTCTTCGACTGAGCAATCTAATATCTCAGCCATCTTTACAAGTGTTGATACTTTGACATCTGGTCTGGTATCAAAATAAGTAATGGCATTGTGACTCTTTGGACCCCAAAGGCTTCGGCTGAAATCACCGATGCTGATGCCGGCTCGCTTCAAGAGTTCTTTCACTCTTTCGCTTTTTACAGTGCTGTTTTCGTATCTCATAATTTAAAATAGGTTAAATTCCTACTTTATCAAGATTATTGTTCTTACCAAAGTAGGATTGTTTCATCATTAATTAATATCTTTGCATCAAATTTAGACACTAAATCCGACATAAACAAGAAAATGGAGCAGAAATTTGATTCATTAGACCTACAGGGGTACTACGCTGGTCTGAGCAAAAAAGAGAAGAGCAGCCTACTCTCCTACCTTACTAAAGAGTATGATATGACTTGTAGTACAATAAGGCGTAAACTGGCAGGCAACCAAGGGTTCGGGCTCAATACACTTGAGCGCATGGCGTGCCACGAAGCCATTAAAAATGAGAATCTATGGAGACATTAAAAACAATTGAATTCTACACTTCGCCCGATGGTTCTGTGTATTATAAAGTACCCGGGCAGGAGTCGCGCAGACTGACCAAGTTCAACGTCGACATCATCGACCCGCTATTAGAGCAGATTAAGCAGAGGTTCCCGGAGTGCTACGCTGCTCTCGCTACCAAATATCGCAACAAGCGGTTCAGCATGGCTGATAGATTTGTCCGCTGCAACTTCGGTGAGCACGACCTGCTCACGCAAGACATCGACAACGATGTCTTGCACTTTGAGGAGGTGCGCTGCCCTCTTCGTGGTATATGTGAGCATGAGGGCGTGATATGCAAGCCGAAATCGATGGTCAGCCTCAGTAGATGCGAGCGAGAGATTGCTGACTTGTACCTTGAGGGCCTGACGTTCCGTGACATCGCTGCTAAGCTCGGCAAGAATGCCGAGACCGTAAAGGTGCAGCTCATGCGCATCAAGAAGAAGTGCGGTGTCAAGCACTGCCGCGACATTATCAGAGTACTACGGCTCAAAAATTATTAGCCGATGGCTGCGATATGTAATGGCTGCGAGCACACACGAAACTGCATCAATGGCCGTTGGTGCACGATACGTAAAATATATGTTGAATACCTTAATATAGAGCAATGCGAATATGATAACAATAGATGAGTATATAAAGCACACCGACAACCTGAAGGAGATGGGGCTGCTGTCTGAAGATTTCCGCATTATACAATATAAGGATGGTGACCTTCTTGCTGTTGATGGTAAATGCGAAGCGTTCGAGAATAAGCCTATTGACAATAAAGACTATATCTGGTGGCTTGGTGGTTTTGCATTTCGTTATGACGATATTTACCCTAAACATAATGTGGCTGTATTCGGCGAAGATGGCACTCTTGAGCTAAGAGAGGCACCACTATGCGGTACTTTGTTTCCGGCTCTGAGTATTGATAGAAAGAGAAGCAGAGCGTTGAAAAAGTTGTGACACCGTGATTTTGTGGCAGCCAAGCGCTGCCACTATCTTTGCAAAGCAAACAAAACCCAAGCGAAATGATTACAGTTCAACAGATACTTTCGGCCACTAATGGTGGTCTCGACATTATCTTGTCCCTCTACCCGCAGGCGCAGAAGTGTGTCGGGCAGAAGAACAAGCACTTTGCTATTCGCAACGAAAAAACACCCTCGGCATGCCTCCGTCAATACCAGTCAAAAAAGTATGGCGAGATTTGGCAGGTTACTGACTTCGGAGGCGACGGCCGTGGCGAGAATGCTATCGACATATACATGCGCGAGAAGGGCTTCGACCGCTCACGGTTCAATGAGGCTATATTGGCGCTCGCTGCTGAGTATGACGTGCGCGACGAGCTCAACCGCTCTCTTAACCGTCCGGAGATTAGACAGCGTGAGGCTCGGGCTGATGAGCGCGATGGTACTCGCTCATTTGAGCTAAAAGACAAATTTACTGATGCCGAACTTAAGGCTCTCGGCCCTAAAGTCACCCAGGCTGACGTTGATGCGCTGCACTGGCACTCGGTGAAGTGGATTACCAACGTAAAAGACCGGAAGGTGACGGTCAAGCACTCTACTGACAACTACCCGATATTCATGCGTGAGTGTGTGGTCAAAGAGGCTTATGGCAGCGAGCAGGAGACCAAGTTCTACAAGGTATACGAGCCTTTCAACTGCGACAAGGGCTTCCGCTTCTCTTACACTCCGGCTGGTGCCAAGCCTCGGTATTATATCAACGGCTTGTTCGAACTCAAAAAGGCTTACCGCGACTTCAATGCACAGCAGGAGAAGGAGTGGCAGGCTGCTCATGAGGATGGCAAGCCTTACAAAGAGCAGAAGCTTCCCGAGGCTGTGATATGCTCTGGCGAGCGCGACTCGCTGTGCTGCCACTCGATGGGCTACCATCCTCTATGGTTCAATAGTGAGACTTATCAGCTCTCTGCTGACGAGTACAAGGAGATAATGAAGTATGTCGATGTTCTCTACAACATACCCGACATCGACGAGACCGGCAAGCGCAAGGGCCGTGAGCTTGCCCTGCGCTTCATCGATATCCATACGGCGTGGCTTCCTGACAAGCTGCAGACCTACAAAGACAATCGAGGCAAACCTCGCAAGGATCTGCGCGATTGGCTTGAGATTCATAGCGAGCGAAAAGACTTCCGCAACCTTCTGAGGGTGGCCATGCCGGCGAAGTTCTGGGTGCAATACGCCAATAAAGATGGCAAACCGAAGACTGAGGTAGACACTGCGTGCCTTTACAATTTCCTTCAGCTTAACGGGTTCTACGCTCTCCACGACGAGAACTCGGCGGTCACTCAGTTCATTCGCATCGAGGGCAACATTGTCAAAAAGGTCAACGTCAAGGATATTCGTGAGTTCATACGCCGGTGGGTGGTTGACCGCTTCGAAGACCGCAATATCCTTAACCTGGTGCTCAATACTACCAAGCTCTCCCCTGCTGCTCTTGAGTCGCTGCAGGAGATTGACCTTAACTTCACCACATACACGCCTAACTCGCAGTACTTCTTCTTTCCAAACAAGACTGTCGAGGTGTGCCTGCCGTGCGAATCGCATCCCGAGGGCTTCAAGGAGTATGACCCTGGTGCCGACGGACTGCACAACTACGTGTGGGAAGAGGATGTCATCGGCCATCGGTTCAAGCGCCTGCCTGATATGTTCAGCATCTCGATCGATAAAAACGACGAGGGCGAGACCGTGCTTGATATTGACATAAAGAATGTCAACAGCCATTTCTTCGGCTATCTCATCAACACTTCTCGCCTCTACTGGCGTGCTGAGACTGAGACTCGCTTCGGTGAAGACCGCACGGCTGCTGCAGCTTATCTGGAGGCTAACCCCTTTCGCATCGATGGCGAAGGGCTTCGCTCTTACGAGATCATCGAGCAGAAGCAGAACCTAATCAACAAGATTTTCACGTTCGGCTATATGCTGCACCGATATAAAGATTTCGTGCGCGCCTGGGCACCGTTGGCCATGGACAATAAAATCGGTGAGGAGGATGAGTGTAATGGCCGTTCTGGTAAATCTTTCTTCTTCAAGGTGCTGTCGTTCATGATGAAGACGGTCAAATTGTCAGGGCGCAACCCGAAGCTCATGGACAACCCTCACGTCTTCGACCAGGTGAGCCAGTTCACTGACCTCTTGCTCGTCGATGACTGCGACCGATACCTTAACCTCGGCCTGTTCTACGACAACATCACGTCCGATATGACTGTCAACCCGAAGAATAACCGCTCGTTCACTATCGGCTTCGATGAGTCGCCTAAGCTGGCGTTCACCACCAACTACGTGCCAAGCGACTTTGACCCCTCTTCTGAGGCTCGCTCGCTATATATGGTGTTCTCAGACTGGTATCACCAGCGTACTGAGGATAATGACTACCACGAGACTCGCACCATTCGCGACGACTTCGGCAAAACGCTCTATGCCTTCGACTATTCCGACGACGAGTGGAATGCTGACCTTAACTTCTGGTTACAGTGCTGCCGGTTCTATCTCTCGGTAAAAGATTCAGGCATCAAGCCACAGCCTCCTATGAGCAACATGGAGCGACGCCGTCTGAAGGCCAATATGGGCGCCAATTTCGAAGACTGGGCCAACGGATACTTCTCGCGTGAGAGTGGCCACCTCGACGACTATGTGCCGCGTGACGAGGTCTTCAACGACTATCAGCGATACTCTAACGTCAGTCGCATCACTATGCAATCGTTCACAAAGAAGCTCAAGGCGTTCTGCAAGCTGTGCCCGTGGGTTGACTGCCTTAACCCGCCAGAGCTGTGCAACTCCGGCGGTCGCATTCAGAGGGCTGTGCAGGTGACTCCAGAGCTACGCAAGACTAAAGATATGCTGTTCGTGCGCTCTATGCCACTCAACGAGACTACAGAGCAAGCGACAGAGCAACAGCTGCCGTTCGGTGATCCTGACGATTAGCGGCCGTTCTGATCATTTTCATTTCACTTTTCATTTTGTTGGGTTTGGCGCTGCCAGGTATTACTGCCTGTGCAGCGCTTTTTTGTGTTGTCACAGTTACGAACAGCCTGTAGCAGACTGTTCCATTTTTCCACAAGCTTATCTGAGAGAGTACTACGACGGCCTTCTGCCACTCCCCGACACCCCTCCCTTATTTTGTCAGAAAACTTTGTGATTTTGTAATATGATGTTCCAAAATGTCAAAAAGTATAATAAATAAAGGGGTTTTGAGGTGTCACAAAGTGTCACAAACCTACATCACAAAGCTGTCACAAACTTTTCGAGTTTGCAACAGACCCCTGTCGGGTGACCGTTGGCGACCGCTGTCACAAACTTGGTTTTCTGTCACAAAGTTGCTCACAAACATCTTTTTGTTTTGTGAGCGCTGTGATTCAACAAGTTACAGACTTGTCACATAAATAACATCTGTCACAAACTTTTCTGACAAAATAGAGATAGACACAGAGAGAAATCCGAACACACACAGATGAAAGCCACATTTTGACCGAAAAACACCCTACTTTATTAGGATTTTTGTTCTTTTTTTCCTAATTTTGCAAGCATTCAAATATCTTATTCATTCATCATTCACTAACAGCTATATTCGTGTCACAATTTGTAGTTTACCTTAAGGTCAAGCCTTTAATCGCCCAGTGGTTGGCGTTCCACTATGGCACTCCTGTCCGCTTCCCTGACCAAAGCGCCGAGAATGCGTGCATCCGCAGGTTTCTGACACGCCAGCCCAGTGGCATACCTAAGATGCAGGGCGAGGGCGAGGTGGCGGTCTACATACCAGACTCAAAGCAGAAGCCGGTCATCACTTACAACCATCTCGGCACTCACGCTCGAGCTGCATTGGTCGATTGCATCGAAGATACTTTCAGACTACAGCTGTGGCACGACCTTAATGGGGTCGAGACACTGCGCTGCCCTCTGCTTAAGGCTGTGCGTGCGTGGTGTGAGAATAATGGCATCAGCATCGACTACGAGGATACCGTCAAGATGCGTTTTCAGCGCATGCGCTCTTCTTACCTCAAGTCGGGCATTGACCTGCGACGCACGTCAAGAGAAAAAGACAACTGATTTTTATGTTAAATTATCTATAAATCATAACGACAAGAGGGCCGTTTTTGTTCACGACCGTTCGAATCCGTTCAAATGCTCAAAATTATGAAATCTGTTAAAATCATCAAGGCTATTGAGTATGCCTTCAACGTCGACTTGGAGCTTATGCGACGTTTGAGCCCACGCAGGGTGCGCATCCCGTCTGAGGTCACTTGGTTCCCGGTGTGCGTCAAAGAGCACCCGTCTATGGTGTCGTCTACCAAGCCAGATGATGGCAATAGGGTGGTTACTACTACGATTAAGCTGCTCACTACCGATGATCTACTGAGATTTCATCATCGGCATCTCGTTTTCCGTGTGACGCTGCTTGACGACCGGCAGTTCCTCGTCGGCTCTCATGTCAGGCCGTTCACGGTCATTGAGGTTACTGACACGTGCCCTGAGTCGGTCAAAGACAATCAGCTCGTAGAGGTCACTATTACCCATCGTAGCCTGCACGTTCCGCCGTATATCGTGCCTAATGTATATGGTTAGGGTATTTTCAAAGAGCATATCTTGTGTGTTATCTTTGCATAAAAAGTTTTGCAAATGGAATATAATCTCGTCATTTCCGGCACTATCGGCAGTTGGTGGAGTTCTTGCTCGGCCGACTATGTCCGCTATGTGCTCAATCAAAATAAAGGCAAAGAGGTTCATGTCGGCTTCTGCTCGCTTGGTGGCTTCGTCAAGGATGGCCTTGAGATTAACCAGGCTTTTCGCGATCACGGCAACGTGCACGCTCACGCTTTCGGTATGAATGCTTCTATCGCTACTATTGCCATGCTCGGATGCAAGTCTATCGACATTGTCAAGGGTAGCTTTTTCCTTATCCATAATGTGTCTGTGCTCATTGATAAGTATGAGCAGAGCAATAAGGAGCAGATTGACAAGTATATCGAGAAGCTCAAAGTGCAGCGCGACTCGCTCAAGTCGTTCGACGATGTGCTCGCCTCGATGTATGCCGACAAGACCGGACGCTCTGTTGATGAGTGTCTCGCCCAGATGAAGAAAGGCAACTGGCTGACCGCCCAGCAGGCGCTCGACTTCGGTCTTGTCGATGAGATACGTGTCGACAAGCAGGCTGAGAAGGCTGCTGACGAGTTCACCGGTCAGTTCATTAATCAATACGATATATCAACCAATTTCAAGGATGCAGGCATACCGCCGCTACCGCAACCACAGGCCTCGGATGATGCTGCCTCTATGGTGGCATCAGTGGTTGACGGTGACGGCAATCCAACTCAGAGCTTCCTTCAGAAGACGTGTGAGGGTCTCAAGAGCCTATTCCGTAACCAACACGCAACTAAAAATAATATAAAGATGATCAAAATCTTCGCTTCCGTCATGACGCTGCTCAACGTTACTGACGGCTTCAAGACTAACGATGAGGGCAACGTGGTCCTCACTCAAGAGCAGATGAAGAGCATCGACGACCGACTTAAGGCTGACAAAGAGAAGGCTGATGCCGACTCGAAGGCGCTCCAGGAGGCTAACGAGGCTAAGACTTCTCTTGAGACTCAGCTCGCTGAAGCTCAGAAGGCTTCGGCTGAGAAAGACGAGCAGATTAAGGCTCTCAAGGGCGCTGCTGGTGACGAGACTAACAATAAGCCTGCTGGTGGTGAGGAGTCTTTCACTGCGCAGGATATGTTTAACTCTATCAAAAACGTGTAATTATGGCTTCAATAAAAGTGGGTAATATTACTTATGGTGCCGAAGATCTTGCCAAGTGCTTCAAGACTTACCGCAAGGACTTCGTCATCATGCCGCTTCTCGCTATGCAGGCTCTCGCTCAGCATTGTAATGTGCGCACGGGCATCCGCTACCGTGAAATTATCAGCGAGATGTCGGCGAATGCTGAGATTGGCAACTATTCTAAGACTAAGCACGAGGATGCCGATGTCAAGGTTGACCCTCGCATCTTCGAGACTTTCTTCGGCAACGTCATTCAGGGCATCGACCCCAACGCTATCTACCAGTCGATCTGGGGCAGCAACGTCACCAAGGGCGATGGCCTTAAGAATGTGCCTATCGTCAACCAGGTGTGCTCTTATCTCGTTAAGAAGGTGGGTGAGAAAATGTTCATGAATTCTTTCACTGCCAAGCACGACTCAAGCAACACTACTGAGACTGCCAAGTGGTTCAATGGCTTTAAGGCTATCCTCGACATGGATATTGACGGTACCAACGAACTCAAGAAGAAGCTTATCACTAAGGAGCTGGGCAACCTCGTAGAGGGCGCTGAGTCTATCACTAAGGATAATGCCGAGGATGTAATCAAAGACTTCTACTGGTCTGAGGCTGGTTCGCCCGAGGCTTGTGCCAAGCTCCGCTCTCAGCAGCTCAAGCTGTTCATGAGCGACCAGTCTTATCACTACTACACTGAGGCTTATCAGACAAACCACGGCTCGCTGCCTTACAACCAGGCTTATGACAAGCGCACTCTTGACGGTGCAAGCAATGTCGAACTTGTTCCGCTGCCTTGCGTGCCTAAAGACTTCCTGCTGCTTACTCCCAAGAGCAACATCTTCCTCATCTTCAACCAGAAGACTGATGATGAGAAGTTCCTCGTGAAGGACTCGCTGACTAACCACTACGATGTCGACTTCATCATGAACTACTTCTTCGGTACTCAGTTCGAGTCGGTGTCGCCTGAGGTTCTCCGCTACTGGCGCAAGTCGGCTTCTTTATAATCTTAAGGCTGTTGTAGATTCTCTATATATAGGTGGGCAGGGCGACCGTATGGTCTCCTGCTCTCCTCCCTTTTCATCTTCTAAATTTCAATATTATGGCAAAATGTACTGGTGCTGCTACTATATACAGCGATATTTGCTTTACTCCTGGCTCAAAATCGCTTCCGGGCGTGCGTGGTTGGGTCTACGGCATTTCCAAGAAGGATATTGTCAAGTGGCCGACCATCGGCGGCGAGGCTCCTAAGTCTCTCGCAGATGTGGCTAAGTATACTGGTGACTTCACCCTCGCTTCTGACAAGAAGTGGCACAAGGTGGCGCTCATTCCTAATGAGTCGCAGCTGCAGGTCGAGTCGCAGGGCACTTACGGCTCTAAGACTTTCAAGGTTACGGGCACTGCCGTAGCTCCTGGCACTGAGGAGGAGATTACCGGATATATCGCTCAGGCTAACAACGATGAGATGGTATATCTCTTCATTCAGCGAAACGGTAAGGCGCGCATGGTCGGTTCTGAGGCGTTCACTCCAGAGCTGGCTCTGTCGCAAGACCTCGGCAAGGCTGCTACTGATACCAACTCGACAACTATTCAGGCTGTCTGCGACGACGAATATCCTGCTCCGTTCTATCCAGGCAAGATTGAGACCGCCGACGGCGACTTCTCTGGCGCTACTGGCCTCGCTGTCGTAGTGGCTGCTTAAGGCTTTTCTTCATATACTTAATAGGTGTTTCATATTTTTGGGGCGGTCTCACGAGCGATCGTGCGACTGCCCTTTTTTAGTTTGAATTATGATCGACGACAAACTTACTCATAATATGCAGGAGTGGCTCAACTCTGAGTCTCACGACCGCGAGTCTATCCTGCATGGTGCGGAGATGCTTCTGAAGCTCAACCGCAACATGGCTTTATACCAGACCATAATCCGCCGTCCTGAACGCTACGAGTCCAAGGTGCGCTACGAACTCAAGAAGTTCCTGCCTATGCGCCTCGCTAAAATGACTCTTCAAGATGTCAAGGCGCTCGATGCTGAACTCGTTCCGCAGGTCAAGGCTGCTGTCGATGAGCAGGAGACTCACGACCAGGAGGGCGAGGCTGACGAGGGCGCTGATGATGATGCGTCTTTCCTGCCGGCTGCTTCGGGCATCCGTGCCGACCACGACTCGCTGCCTGATAGCGTGCGCTGCGTGTGGTCTGACAACCGCGAGCGATGGCACAAAATCAAGCAGCTGTACAATACGCTGCTGGGCATTGAGCAGCCATGCGACCGCTACGAGTATCTCTGCCAGCTCAAAGAACTTTGGTACACTTACAAGAGCGAACTGCAGCGCTACGACGACTATCAGCCTGATGCTGACAATGTTGATGAGCAGCTCTCTCCTGCTGATATTGCCAAGGAGATTGCCAACGCCCGCTCTTATATCACTAAGTATGCCGACAAGCTGCTTTCACTGCGTGAGGCTACGCTGAAGACTGACGACGCCAAGGCGTTCGAAGAGTACAGTGCCCTGCAGAAGAAGGTGCAGAAGCGTGTGGCTGTGCTGGCTGACAACAAGGCTCCTATCGGTGACGATCTTAAGGCTAAACTCGATGAAGCGGGCGTTTTCGTTCCTTCCGCTGAGTGACGCTTCTACCCAGTATCACCTCGGCACTGGGTTACACACGCTCGGTCTGCTCGGGTGGATTCTCAAGCAGACCGGGCGTGCAGACGTTTATGTGTCTACGTTCTCAACTTCCGACGCTTTCCTCTCTGGCTTCCTGCGTCTTCGTCGCCGTAATCTTATCAACAACGCTACGCTCGTAGCTGACCTCAAGGCTGCTCGCAAGACGGTGCAGCTCTATCGGCTTATGCAAAGCTGCTTCGACCACGTGTTCCTGGGGCAAAACCACTCTAAGATTGTGCTCGTCAAGACTGCTGACATTACTGTGTCGGTCATTTCTTCGCAAAACCAGACTTATGGCGACCGTGCTGAGTGCACTATGATTACTACCGACATGGCTGCTTATTATCAGCTGTTGGCAGGTCTGAGGGGTGTCGTCGATAAATCTCTTGAACTTAATGGACTATTCCAACGACTTACTGAGCGAGATCGAAAACCATGCGAGGGAGATGATGACCCCGACGGAGATTTCCGCCCTTTTGGGTATTGATGAGCGACAGCTGTGCGACGACATCGCTACTGTCGGGCATCCGGCTCGCACCGCCTACGTCAGAGGCTCGTCGACTACTGCGCTCGAGCTACGTCGCACTCTTCACGATACTGCCCTCGCTGGCTCTCCTTACTCTATACAAGAGTGTCAACGGCTCCTGCAAGTTGCGCAGTCGTCAATCGGCTAATTCAACACTTAACATTCAACATTCAACATTCTGTATGCTTCCAGTCAATCTCGACCAATATTCTCGCTATGTCACCCTCGACGACTCTGAGCTTCGTGAGCTCAACGTTGCCGAGGGTGTGCTCGTGCGCCTTCATCGGCTGCGTGGCATGTATGCCTACTGGCTACAGTTTCCCTCGAAGCTCGACAACGACCTCGTGCAATACGATATGGCTATGTTCAAGGTCTCGCGCTCGCTGGCTTACGAAGACCTGCATCTGGTCAAGGTGCTGCTCGGCAATCTGCAACAGACTACCAAGGAGTTCATGCGCTGGAAGATTAACAAGTCCATCGAGCAGGATATTGCTGCTGCCCGACGGGCTGGCGATTTCCGCTCGGTGGCTTCACTATCCAAGGTTCTTGTGCAGAATAACCGTACAGACAAAGACGATGAGCCAGAGCTTGAGTTCGACAAGATTATTCCTCAGAATTTCGAGCCGACCGATGATCCGTCGGTTCTCGGCATTGAGCGCATTCCCGACCTGCGTGGCCGTATCCGTGCGCTGTATAAGAAGTACTCTAATACTATTATACAAGATGCTGAATATGAGGAGGTTCGTGAAGAGATAAAAACTGATGACGATGAGTGACAATACTGCTCCTAACCTGCAATACTTCAACGATGCGCAATACTATGCGCTCGCTATGAATACTCGCGACGAGGTTATTGTTGCCGGGCGTGGCGTGGGCAAAGGTGCCATCCAGGCACGTCGCTTGCAGTCATGCTTTCAAGGCATGCCCGGCTCCATGGGTGGCTTCGTGTCGCCATCCGTGAAGCGCTGCCTTACTAATATCCTGCCCTCTCTGCTCATTCATCTTGAGCGGTGGGGCTACAAGCGTGACCTTCATTATATCGTTGGCAAACGACCATGGAAGCGTCTGCATTGGAAGTCGCCTATCTTCACGCCTGCTGAGTGGAGCAATACTATCTCATTCTACAATGGCTCTGTCTGCAACATCATTTCGCAAGACCGCACGGGCACTTCTAACTCTATGTCGTTAGACTATGTCATCATCGACGAGGCGAAGTTTATAGACTTCGAGCAGCTCAAAGACGAGACCTTTCAGGCAAACCGTGGCAATGAGATGTACTTCAAGCACTTCCCACTTCACCATGGCATGACTGTCACGTCCGATATGCCGGTCACCAAAAAAGGCTCGTGGTTCCTCAGCTACAAGGATAAGCAAGACCCTGAACTTGTCGAGGTCATCGAGGGCATCGTCTTCCAGATCTGGCGACTGAAGCAGAAGCTCGTCAAATCTCCTGACAAGCAGCAGCAAATCCAGCGGCGCATCGATGATCTTAATCAGCAGCTCTCTTTCTTCCGCTCGAAGTGTCTCCTATACAAGGAGTATTCCTCGATCGAGAACTTGGCGCTTCTAGGCGAAGACTTCATTCGACGTGCCAAGCGTGACCTCCCTCCGCTCACATTCGCCACTTCTATTATGTGTCAGCGTGTGAGCATATCGGCTGACGGTTTCTACGGTGGTCTGCGTGAGGATGTCAATCTCTATACGGCTCCTAATGAGAGCGTGCTCAACATCCACAATCTCGTGACTTCTGACAATGGTGCCATCCCTGACGACTGCCGTATGGATGCCGACCGCGACGACCGCTCGCCTCTACTCATTGCTTTCGACACCAACAACCTCATTAACTGGCTTGTGGTCGGACAGGTGAAGGGCTCGAAGCTCAACGTTATCAAATCGTTCTTCGTGAAGTATGAGCGCAAGATTCCCGAACTGCTCGAAGACTTCAACGAGTATTATCGCTACCACCGCCGTCGGCAGATTATATTCTACTACGACTCGACAATGGTGGGCACTAACTGGGGTCTGCACTACAACGATCCTCACAAAGAGGTTGTCCGCACGCTGCGCTCCATGGGGTGGACTGTGCGTGAGGTCTATCTCGGCAACCCAATGAACCATGTCGAGAAGAATGCTCTCATCAATAAGATGCTGCGTGGTCGTGCCCGTCTGCAGGTGCTTATCAACCGTGACAATAACCCCGACCTCATTATCTCTATCACTTCCGCAGGCGTGCGCAACGGCAAGAAGGACAAGAGTGGTGAGAAGTATGCAGAGACCGAAGAGGATAAGCTTGAGGCCCGTACTGACGGTTCTGATGCTTTCGACGTGCTCTGCATAGGCGCTGAGACAAAACCCGTATATCAGGGTGCTGCTGGCGTCGCTAATACTTACGGTTAAGTTTTTTCTACGTTGTTTTGTGATAATAGTTTTTGATTTGTTTGCCACTGGCGCGTGATGCGTCAGTGGCTTTTTTGTTTGGCAATTGCCAGTCTGCTTGTGTGGTCTGCTAACCGCTGATGAGGGGTGTGCCGTTGGCTCGCAACCTCTCAAAGTCACATATTGGGAGGTTCGTCCTACATATTCCGCTCAAGGAGGGGAAGGCAATTGCGAGCGAGGCGCAGGGCGGTGTAGTGCTGCTCAAAGTGAATTTGAAGCACCCCGCAAAATCTTTCAGCCTAAGTCGTTGATTTTTAGGCTGAAAGATTTTGCGGGTATGGAAAAGGTGCGCTTTTTGGCGCTCATTTCTTGTTTTTCGGCTTCTTTTTATTGCGGAAAAGAAGCAAAAACGCTTGTCGGGACAAGCCCTTATATCGGTATTCTCGGTTAGAGAATGATTTTTTGACATCTTGCGCTTATCCGTATGAGAGCCTTTTTGATGGCTATGGTACATCGGGTAGAATCTAATATCGTTTTTACTTCGCGAAGTTACGGCGGACGGCTGTCTGCCAAGAACCGCTGTGCTAATGGCTCTGAATTTTTTCGGCAGCCTTCCGAGTTTCTTCTTCCTACGGCTTCCTTCCACAAACTCGGTTTTCCATAAAATTTCCGCTCCATTTTCTTGTCCTATCGCCTTGGCTCCGCCGTTTGGGTGCGGCGTAAAAAGCGAAATTCGACCCGACGTGAATAATAAAAAAAACTCTCAAACGGGCTACAGATGAGAGATGTAAAAAGCTCTTTTCTCGCCTCTGAGAATAATTCAAAACACAAAATTCCCCGATATGCGTACAGCCAACTTCTACAAATACGTTCCCAAGCGCTTCGCTACTGCTGACAAAGGCGCTGAGAGTGTCCGCAACTTCATCTATGCGTTTAAGGACGGTCGTCGTGACGCTACCGACTACGCCATTAATCTCGTGTCGGAACGCCTTACAAAATGGTATGGCGTGAGCTGTGCCGACTATGTACTTTGTTGCATTCCGGCAGCTACCAACGCCAAATATATCAGACGCTTCAAGCGCTTCGCTGCCGAGGTGAGCAAGCGCACCGGCATTCAGAACGGAACGGAACACGTGAACATCTTCGGCAAGCGTGAGGCGAAACACAACAACCCCGAGCACATCGTCAGCGAGTCGTTGGGCTATGCCGTCAGCACCGACCCCGATTTCTTCAACGGCAAGAACGTGATACTCTTCGACGACCTTATTACTACAGGCACAACAGCCGAGACGTTTGCCGAAGAACTTGAAGAGGTAGGCGCTAACGTATTGGGTGCGATGTTCTTAGCTCGTACGGTATTAGTAAACAAATAACTTAACATTGAACATTATGGAATACAATTCTTTATTGCGCGAAGAGCGCCCCGACTTCAAGGCTTATAACAACGGTTTCGCTTCACTCAACAATGTGGAGCTGTTAAGTATCATCATCGGGCAGGGCAACGACCAGGGCGCAGCCTTACAGCAGGCTCGCCAGCTTCTGAATATGTGTGGTGGTAAGCTTCACGACATTGCCAACCGCCGAGCAGAAGAATATGAGGTAGTGCAGGGCGTAGGACCTAAAAAGGCTTTGACGATACAAGCAGCGTTCGAACTTGCCAAGCGCATCGAGCACGAAGCAGCATCCGAGTGTGAGGTGTTCGACAACGCCCAAGCCGTTTGGCGCTACTTCCGCCCGATGTTGGGCACGGCTGACCACGAGGAGGCGCACGTGCTTCTGATGAATAACCGCTTCCGTCTGATAAAATCGTTTCAATTATCAACGGGCGGACTGACGGAGACCGCTGTCGATGTGCGTGTGGTTCTTCGGGAGGCTCTGAGAAACAACGCAACTACGCTCACCCTCGTACACAACCATCCGAGTGGCAACAACCGCCCAAGTGTCGACGACGACCGTCTGACGCTCAGACTGAAAAAGGCGTGCGAGACGATGCGGATTTTCCTCGTTGACCACGTAATCGTTACCGATAGGCAATATTATAGCTACAACGAGGAAGGGAGGCTATAAAACAATAATCCCCACCATTTTGTCGACATCAACAAAATGGTGGGGAGATTTTTTGCGCCCGCCGCGAAAAACGTCGCAGCCATTTTTCGCGGCGGGTCCAAGAGTGGTAAAAAGCCACCGTCAAGGGGCTTTTTGAAGATTTGTCTTATTATAGTTGGTTTTTATCTTGCTTTTACCGGATTTTAATCTTACCTTTGCAGGCGATTCATTTGATAGTTTTAAGATTATAACAATCTGAGATTTCATTAATGTTTTGTATGTACTTGAGTAGCGACTCGTGTCTATCGTACAAGTTGAAGGTAAAACAAGGTTTTAGAACCATTTTTGCTAAAGACATAAGGTGCCTGTGAAGGTACCTATGGTTTTGTAGTTTACGGTTAATTGTTAGATTTAAGGTTTTAGCTATAATTAAATTCTTATTCATACATCATATATACACAAGTGGCTGTGAAGCTACTCCATAAGATTAATACATTATTCAAATCGAGGAGCCTCTGGTGCGAAAGCATCGGGGGCTTTTTTATGTTTCGTAGTAAAATAGTTATTGTTTTGTTTGGTTATTCGTAGTAAAATTACT
>OIYR01000911.1_pt1 | contig 15906 bp, 15 predicted proteins | sample 1588221 | NCBI WGS metagenome assembly OIYR01 (sample SAMN03283292) | human gut metagenome | biome: human-associated habitat; material: feces | host: Homo sapiens | place: Peru | collected 2012 | reverse complement strand
AGTATAGATTTAACCATAGAAATATGGGAAAGACTGTTATGGATAAAATCAAGAAATACCTACAGAAATCATTTCCTATCAGTCATAGACTGATAGTATATATCCTGAATATTTCTGCTCCACATTTCTCTTAAATCGTCACCTGTTGATTATGGGTATTCAAATTAATTTATAATTTCTAAAGCAATTATCAAATTCATTTTGGATAAAATCATTCATTTCTTCACCCTTATTTTGAAGATCTCTAAGCGAATATCTAAAACAAATACTAAAACTTCCAGCATGATCATTATTTGATTTAACAAAGTTATGTACTTCAAATCTAGTAATGATTCTATTGCTCGTAGAACATTCGAGTAATCTATTATCACCGAAAAATGGAATTTTAAAAGTGATAGTAACGCCATCAACATTATAATACTCAGGTTCATATAAAGATGATGCGAAAGTATTATATCTTTTCACTTTTGTTTTATCTAAATTACGTTCAATATTCTCTTCTATTATATCAATTGAATCAATTTGGTATTTCCCTAGATAATACTCTTTTAATTCATCTATATCACAATTATTGATTTCTTCATCTGATAATTTTTCAATTTCTTTTTTTAAACATTCCTGTTTATTACTTGCATATTCGCTAAAACTTTGTTTTTTAAATAACTCCATATAACTCTCCTTTACGTTCTATAATTTTAAATCAATTAATAATAACAATGAAACTAATACTATTCATTATAAATTTAAAATGGATTCTCAGTTATCCTGACTAAGACACCACTTAAACTAACAACAAGTTCAGAATAGTCTCCTTTCAAAGGACTATGAGAATCCAATATTTATAACTTATTACTTTGTAACAATATCAAGCAATGACTTGTAACTATCTACAACATCATAAACAACTTCATTATTACTTATTGCTTTAAAATGCTCTTTTGCACAGTGAATCTTTGATTCCTCTATTAAACGTAACTGCATTGAATTCATAGAACCCTTTGTCTCAGCAACAAAATAGATATGTTTAACTGTTCCTTCATAAAATGCAATAGCCCAGTCTGGATTATAATGACCAACTGGCGTTGATATATAGAATCCATCTGGAAGTTTAACATAAACAGCAACATCTTTATTTGAATCAAGTTCAGTTGCAAACTCTAATTCATTTGTTGAATCATAAACAACATGATCATATAAATGTCTCTTAGCCTTCATTGCATTGACACCAAGACGTCCTTTAATAGTAGGATCAGTAAAGATATCAGTATCATATTTTTCATCCATCACATCATATGTAATATGCTGAATAATAGCTGTTGCTTTCTCATCATTAATAAGTGATGCGGCTTTGATAATAAATTCTTCTGGATTATCTTTAAATTGATTAAATATAGCTGGTTGTATACCTTGAAGAATCTGGATAATAGCCTTTCTTGTTAAACCAGTATCATCTACTAGTTTCCCAATCAAGTCATATTTAACATTAGAACTTGCTGTAACTGTTTTTTGATATGTTCCAGATGTATCTTTTACAAAAGCATTACCGGTAACTAAGTCTTCTTTAGACTTAATGTCTTCCATAGCACCTCCTTTAACCTCATAATAAATCTTAGGAATGCGGAGTTTACTATCAAGAGAAGAAATAGCTTTTCTAATAAGTTCATCAGTATCAAAGTCCACTACATAAACAGACTTAGAATTAATTTTAGACCATAAAGCTTTGAATTCAGGCATAGCAAGTTTATCTTCATCTACTTGAAGTTCGATGTTATTACTACGCGCATTTTCAGGTTTCATTGATCTATCACTGTAAATTGAATCAATGATTTCAATAACAGAATCTGTAGAATCAGATACTTCCTCTGCAATCTTCAATTCACCATTTGCTTTATCCTCATAGTACTTATCCGTAAGAGCGCCCTTCTTATCAATATAGCCATTAACGATCAAATCATAATAAATAGCTCTTCCTGTATCATCATCAATAACTTGTTCATTACCTCTTTCATATTTAATGACTTTACCAATAAATAATTCAGGAGTAATTGCTTTAGGTCTATCAGCTACAGCTGCTGCTATTTCACTCTGTAACCCTTTCGCAAAACTATCATAGCTTTCACTTGCTATAACTGTAAGTACATTTACTTTATGTACATCATTACCAAGAACGTTTGCATCCATACGTTCACCATCTTGGTTAACACATAGACGAAGACCACGTCCTACTTCTTGACGTTTAAGTACATCACTACCACTCTGCTTTAGGGTACAGATCTGGAATACATTAGGGTTATCCCAACCTTCACGTAATGCAGAATGTGAAAAGATAAATCGAACAGGTGATCTTTTAGGATTTCTATCAAGAAGAAGCTCTTTATTTTTCATAATAAGGTCGTATGCATCAACATCATTCGACATTTTTTCTTTAGAGTTTTCTCGCTTTTCATTTGCCTTACTATCAATCATCTTTCCCTTTTTATCTATAGAGAAATACCCAGCATGAGTTTTCTCTGCAGGAATAGAATCAAGATATTTCATATAATCATCTTCACCAAATTTAATTTGAAGATTATTAACAATATCATTATATTCTTCTTCAAATATATCAGCATATATACCATTATGAGCAACACCTGCAGAATCGTATTGTTTATATTTAGCAACTTCATCTATGAAGAATAATGATAATACTTTAATTCCCTTATAAAATAATTCACGTTCTCTTTGGATATGAGAAAGAATTGTTTCTCTAATCTGTATACGACGAATCTGTTCTTCATTGACTTTACCAATAACATCCCCAGCATATAACTTAATACCATTAGTAAATTCTATAGAATCATCGCGACCATCTATTTTGGACACAACAAACCCTTGTTTATATTCTTCCAGTTGGTCTGAGTTTTCATAAAGTTTATATCCTTCTGAAACAACTCTAGTGATATTACGAATACCTTTAGCACCTTTGCAATCAAATTGAATAGTTGCAGTAGGTACTGATTTAGATAGATTAATGCTTTCTAGATAGACATAACTTTCTGTAGCAGTTGTTCCAGATTCTACAATACCCTTAACAGCAATCTTTTTAACTAAACGCTTGTTGTAGGCTTCCATAGCATCCAAGCGATAAATCATATTGTAGATACTATCTGACTTATGCGTTGCAGAATAACGAAGAGTCATTAAAGGATTGAACTGCTTTAAGTTTTCCTTTGTCTGTTTACCCTCTACAGACTGCGGTTCATCTATAATAAGAATAGGATTTGTCTTTGCAATTACATCAATCGGACGACGTGAACGAAAACTATCTAACTTTCTAAAAATTATAGCAGCATTCTTGTCAGTTTTTTTGCCACTCTCCATATTTTTCTTTGCTTTAATAGATTTATTAAATGCCTGTGAGTTTATAATCATAACATTAATAGAACTATCTGATGCAAAATTGTCAATTTCAGTAAGCTGTGTAGAGTTATATATAAAGAAACGGACCTTCTTTCCATACTCTTCAGCAAAGTGTTCCTGCGTAACTTGGAATGACTTATAAACACCTTCACGAATAGCGATGCTAGGAACAACTACAATAAACTTACTCCAGCCATAATGCTTATTAAGTTCATACATTGTTTTGATATAGGTATATGTCTTACCAACACCAGTTTCCATTTCTATGGTTAAGTTATATCTTCCTTCTAACTCAACTGATGGTTCTATCTGGTTCTTTCTTTGTATTTTTCTTATATTCTCTAAAATTTGACCATCAGTTAACTGAGGTACAATATTATGGTTACTCCAACCAGTGAAATCTACTTCTTCAAACAACGATTGTTGATAATATCCTAACCTTTTACCCATCATACCTTTATCCATCATATAAGAAGGGGTTAAATAAGGCTGACCAGCAAATACATCTACAACTGCTTTAGCTGCATCTGCTTGAAATTTTTGATGCTTAAATTGTAGTTTCATAGTCAACCTCCTTAAATAACTTTCACTCTTGTATCCGGTGCTAATAGTTTAAATATTTCACCTACGTTAATCTTTGATGGACTATCTGAGAAACTACTGTCACGGAATACTGCACGAAGTGGCTGTTTCTTGGCAATTACTTTTACTACACTATCAGGTACATTTTCATCAAAGCATGCAATAAGATCACCATCATTATAATCATGAACAGTACAGCCATCTATTTCTTCTGAACTGTATGGAAGAGATAGAGGAAGACCCCATTCTAATAGACAGCCGAAAAGTAGGTCTAAGTCGGTACGATCAGGTTTGATGTTTGATTCTAATGATGATAATAGATCTTGACTATACTCTGATGGATTGTAGTAAACATCTGTCATATTAGAATCATCGGTTTTAAGAACACGAAAACCTGTATCAAGATCTAGTGTTGTGAGTGGATTTTCTTCCTTAATTTTTTGTCCTGCTCTTCTAATTCTTTCTTTTCCAATTTCACATATGTTTTTATAACCTGCTTTAAAAACCTCACTTTTCTCATCACATGGTTCAGGTAATTGAACCATAATAAATTTGCGGTGACCACCATCTTCAGAATTCAATTGCATAGTTGCATGAGCTGTAGTGGCTGATCCAGAAAAAAAATCTAGAACGATATCATCTTCTTTCGTGATCATTTTTAACATTTGAATTAACAACTTGACAGGTTTTTTTCCATTAGGAAACGGAATATCTCCTTCTTTAGTAAGGTTCTTTGTCTCCCCTACAAAATCCCATAAAGTTCCTTGTAAGTCTTTTTTATACAAAATGCCATTAACTTCTTCAGCAACATCACGTAGCCAAGCAAATAACCTGAAATTTTCTCCTTTATAAAACTGTTCATATAAAGTTCCTTTATTTCTACCTGACTTAGGAACATATTCAATTGAATACAGATCGCTATCAATTCCAATTTCTTTAACTTTTTCCATAACTCTTGGTCTGATAGAACTCTGTGGCATAGCTGTTTGAAAAATGCAATTAGCATATTTGTCATACGCTTCTTTCTCCGTTAATTTTTCTGTCTTCATAATCGCAGAAATTGATTTAATATCATAATTGATTCGTTTATAGATTTTTATTTCCTCACCATCACCATCAACTGTAGAGCCAACATATACTTTTTCCCCAGCATCTACTAGAGCAGTAGTATATTTCCAACTAATTCCATTAATTCTATACTGTTCAACCATCTCACTAATAGGTGTGTAAGAATATACATTTTCGAATTGAGAAATAGCTTTGTAACTTTTGGCATAGAGAAGGATAAATTCCATATTCTTTTTTAACCTCTTATCCTCTCCACCCCCAGAAGCACCTGCTATATTTTTTAGTTTAAGTGAAATTGTGTTTATATAATTATCTGCACCAAACACTTCATCACATATCTTTTTAAGATTTTCAATTTCACCATCATCGATACTAATAAATATTACACCCTCTTCTAATAGAAGATTTCTAGCCAAAATCAGTCTTGAATAAATCATAGAACACCAATCAGAATGAAAGCGACCATTACTATCGGTATTTTTAAATAAACGATTTCCATCATCATCCAACATTCCAAGATTGTCTTCATATTCACTGATGCTTAATCCATAATCATCCCTATAGATAAAATCGTTACCAGTATTATAAGGTGGATCAATATAAATCATTTTTATCTTTCCAAGATAATTTTCTTGCAAAAGTTTTAATACTTCCAGATTATCACCTTCGATATAAAGGTTTTCTGTATTATCCCAATTTAAACCAGCACTACTACAATATGGATTGCCATCACTATCAGCACCTGTAGGAATGTGCTCATCATTTCGTACTGGTCGCAAAGTCTTACGAATAGGTCTATTAGCTTCCAATATTGCTTCCTTTTTCCCTACCCAAGTAAACTCATACACCTCATCGCCATCAATAACGTGATCCGATAACATTTGTTTAAGCAATTCAAAATTAACAGCTTTTTTATATACTTTTTTCTCTGGTGTACTCTTTTCCTCATCTAACATCTCTGTAATACAGTTAGGAAAAAGTTGCCCTATTTTATCTATGTTTTGTGCAATTAAATCAATTGATTCCATTCTCATTTTCTCCATTTTTTTATTCCCTCTAAATTACAACGAATATTTATCAAAGTCTATAACATCAATAATTTGTGTTATGCATTCGTATAAAGCACAATGTGCTTGTAATAAAGTGTTGCACTTCTCATCAATATCAATCTCAATTGGAGATTTAAAATTCTCAATTGCAAATCTTTCATCTAATTGAGTCACATTAATATTAGAATTACGAGGAGCAACATAAACTCTAATTGGCTCTTCAGGTTCAGAATCTTTGTAGTCAATACCACCTTTATGTTTTATATAATTAGCCCAAGAACGTATTTCTTTGATTTTCTTAAAACAGGAAATCAGTAATTTATGAGCATCAGTATATCCTCTATTTTTTAATATTCTAATAACAAAATCATAATTGCAAAATTTAAGTGTTTTTTTTGCATCCCACGAATCATTATAGTGATTTCTTTTCTTATCTACAGCATCAGTATACAACTCAAAAGCCCAGAATACTGCCTGTAGCAATTGGTCAAAAGTATTGGAATACCATGTGACTGCAGTTCCAAAATATGTGCAACGAAACGAATACTGAGGAATATAACCCTGTGTCCAATTCAAATTAAAATTTCTATCTAATATAAGATGGCTTTTTATAGCAAAAAATCGGGCAGTCTGCAAACAATCAATAGCTTTTTCTATAAAATATTTTGATACTCTTGCAGACTGATTAACAATTATTTTACATGAATTGAATTCAACAAACTGTAACTGATCTGCAAAAGACAAATAATCATTCATAAATTCTCTATATGTTTTTTCAACAGCACGATACTTTATCATACATTCATAAATTTCAGGTTCTTTGATATTTGGATACAATTTAATAAAATCCTCTATTTTTTTATATTCATCATCAGCTTTACGAATTCTCAAATAATCATCGCATTTTGGATATGTTTTGGCAGTAATGGTCAATGTAGCTTGCATAATTCATCACGTTCCTTCTTCAATTTCTTCAGTTCTCCATTCATTTGCATTTGCTTATTCAGCTGCTTCTCTTTACGGATCTTACCCTGTAATACAGATATCTGTTTTTCTAACTGTTTCCTGTGTTCATCTCTTGCTACAGAATCTTTTAAGCTTTCTCCACTTGTTTCAGCCTTTAGCTTATCACCTGCAATCTGACGCACAAAATTTTCATATACTGCATCAACATTTAATCCCTCAAGTTTTAATGGTAACTCATCTTCAGTTAACCACTCTGTATGATAATAACCTTTTACCTTAAATGCTTTATTACCAGAAACAGCTGCTTCCTTATATCCTATCCAGGCTTGATACTTCCCCTTATACTCTAATAAGAAAAGAATGTGATAAGGGATTGTTCTGTCTATTTGACGTAACAATCCTTCATCTAAAACTGGAGTATTCAGTCTTACCTCAAATACTTCTAATTCTGTTACTTCATTTCCTTGAGCTAAGTTAGTAGTAGAAGCTGCTATTTTGTTTTTCCAATAGATAATCTTAACCTGCTCAACGAATGCCTTTCGTAATGCAGGTGTTATATCTATATTCTCATAGAACTTCTGTTTTGGAATTCTTCTATTGAATTCCGTTGTCTTAGGCAATCCTATCATCGTTCGCCCTCCGCTATTACTTAATTACTAAGAAATAAATAAGTTCAAAATCATCTAATCCTGATACTGAAGACATCAGTGCAGATGTACCACCTGCAGAAAATAAACTATCAATATCACTTTCTTCTTTAGAATTGATAATAGATTCAATCGCTTCACTAAGAAGTTCAGACATTTCAACCATATCTCTTCCATCATCTGTTTCTTCATTAAATTGCTTGCATAAATGTTTTATCGGTTCATTCTTTCCTCTACAAAGAAGTCTAATATCATCTAACATCTTCTTAGGATTCAAATAATCACAAATAACTTCTCCATCAATTCCAATATATACCATATAGAAAGGATGAATTCTGTTTTGGTTATCAATATTTACACTGTTGTTTATATTTCTAAGTACAAAGATAACGCCTTCTGGTAAATCTTCTGTTGCAGGAACTACAGCATGAAGTCCTTTTGGCTTCTTTTCTAAATCTGGATGTGTCTTTACATATTCTAATAGATCAAGTCTAAACTCATTAAGGCCTAAATCCATAATAGAGATACCTGAAGACATATCCTCTATATCAACTACTTCTTCTTGCAATCGTTTTAATTGCTGTTTACGGTATTCAAGATCACCCTTCTCTTCTGGATTAATCAAATCATCATCACCTGTAGAAGTCATAATAGAAATCTTCATTCTTGTCTCTACACGACTCTTTAAGTTAATGTATTCATCTAAGTCCATATCAGGCCAGAAGTTCACCAATTGGATATATTGATTCTTACTTCCAATACGATCAATTCTACCAAAACGCTGAATAATACGCACAGGGTTCCAATGAATATCATAATTCACCAAATAATCACAATCCTGTAAGTTCTGCCCTTCTGATATACAGTCTGTCGCAATTAATATATCAATATCAGCATCACTTTCAGGCATTAATAAATCCTTGCCTTTTGAGATAGGTGAAAAACATGTCAGTACATTGTTGAGACTTGCTTTAAATCCTTTAATAGTTGTTTTACCATCTATAGAGCCTGTAATGACTGCAGTATTTAAACCGTATTTCTTTTTGACATAAGTACTTACATGTTCATATAAGTATTCTGCAGTATCTGAGAAAGCAGAAAAGATAAGTACTTTCTTGTTTCCAGGATTAATAGGATTTTCAATCTTATCAGATACCAACTTTAAGAGTTCTTGTAGTTTAGTATCATGTTCTGGCGTAATATCTGCAACCATGAGTGTTAACAACTCTAAAGTCTTAGCATCCTTTTCTAGTTCTGCACGCCAAGTCTTATAATCCATGTCTGCCAGATCAATCTTTACCTTCTTACCAACAGTAAAGTAATCTGTATTATTGTCATCTATATCCCATTCTGAATCTGATGCTTCATACATATCGATATCTGAATGTCCATATTTCTCAAATCTATCAATAGATTTGATTGTCTCATCAATAAGTGACTCAATACGTTTTAATGTCAACTGGAATGAATTAACTGAGCTTTCTAATCTCTTCAAAAGATTAATACTCATTAATCTACGTATACCTTGTTCACGACCAGTCTGAGTTAAGTTATCAGCTTTATTATGAGTAATATCAATATACTTCTTCATCTTACTAGGGAAGATATAGTTTGAAGGTGTATAAATACAAAGTGATAACATCATCAATAATCCATAGATCTGATTATAGTTAATAGCTGAATCTAGGTCTGTAAGCTGTGGTCTTAGACTAATTGGCTTCTTTCTTTCAGGGAATTTACCAATTTCTGCAGTATTATAATACTTTTCAATATGTTTTCTAGAACGCGCAATAGTAACACTGTCTAATAGTTCAAAGAAATCAAAATCTAATGTCTTTAATAAAGCATCAGTTGTTTTATCTCGAGCATCTAGTTTACTCCAAGCATTAAAAGCTTTTTGCGCTTGTCTGAATATTTCATCAACAGTCTTACTTGTATCTAACTTATCATTAATAAGTGTGGAATCACCTTCATAGGCAATAGCTAACTGATTCTTCAAGTCTATAAACTTATTATTAACAGGTGTTGCTGAAAGCATTAAAACTTTAGTTTTTACACCTGTTCTAATAACTTTATCCATCAGTTTCACATATCTATTTTCTACCGTATTCGCATGTGTTCCTGCACCATTACGGAAGTTATGTGATTCGTCAATAACTACTAAATCATAGTTACCCCAGTTTAATCGATCCAAGTCTAAACCATTAGAAATACCATGTGATCTAGATAAATCTGTATGAAATAAAACATCATAATTAAGTCTATCTGCTGCAATAGGATTATTCACATAGTTATCCTTATATGTATTCCAGTTTTCAGATAATTTCTTAGGGCATAAAACAAGAACACTCTTATTTCTACTCTCATAATACTTTACTACAGCAAGTGCTGTATAAGTCTTACCAAGCCCTACGCTATCTGCAAGAATACATCCATTATATCTTTCTAACTTATTGATTATTGCCAAAACAGCATCACGTTGGAAATCATATAACATATTCCATATCTTACTTTGTTTAAATCCAGTAGCTTCATTAGGCAGTTCATCTTCTGAAATATCATCTAGAAACTCACTGAACACATGATAAAGTGTCATATAATAAATGAACTCTGGTGAATTCTCATTATAAGCAGTCGAAATATTCTCAATTACTACATCTGTAACATCTTGAAGTTTCTCCTTATCATTCCATAATGATTCAAATAACTGTATATATTGAGCAGAAAAAGGAGCTTCAAAACGGTTGGTCATATTATAACTATTATTACCTCTATCACAACCAATATCCACAGTAGTAAAGCCACTAATAGGCATATAAGCTACATTACTTGTTGGTCCTGTCACAGTCATAAAACCACCCATAATCTCATTAGTTGTATTAGATTTGAATGTTGCTTTTCTTCTAATCCAATCAGCACATTCTTTTGCGATAGCTTTCTGAGTCATTTCATTACGTAGCTTTATTTCAAATTCTGTACCATATAAACTACTTTCACGATTTAGTCTTGGAATATAGAATTCTCTCTTTTGTTTCTCTGATTTTTCTGTAACGAATGTAGGAGAAGTAAAAATAAAACGACATTCATCTACTTGTTCCAATTGTTTTCTTAGTTCTTTATATGCATACATGGAAAAACATGCAGCAGCAATTGAAACCTTACTCCCCTTACATATAGTAGATGCCATATCATCACGGACTATTTCCGTAACATTATCAAATATCTTAACGTCCATTTGTTCATCTCCTCACTCTAATGTATATATGTTTTTTTTACTTGTCTTAAGCTTATTATTTGTGATAAAACCTGTATTCATAATTATACGATAAGATTCACAAAACATAAACCTAGACCTATTAATATATTATATATTTGTGAATAAAACTAATAGACTATCCTACCTACATTTTTATTTTATCCTTTGCAATAATGTATTTACATAGTTCTTATTACTTCTTTTAAATATCCTTTAAAGTAAAATACGATATAAAACACATAAGAATTCTATATCAGAAAAGAGGATAGCTATCCCAAAAAAAAACTTCCTAGCCATCCCCTAAAAATAAGCTAATAATCACATATTAATAACCAATAACTCGTACATCAATTAAGATTTATATTACAACTTAAAAATCATTTTTATTCGAACGTAACAACGTAAAATCTAACGTTTGCTTTTTTATCTACTCTGTATGACTACTAAAAAAGCTCCCTAATTCGTCTTAAAACAATTATTTTATTTCAACTCTTTATCAATATTTGCTTTGATCAAGTCGTCAATATTTCCTGTTAATTCCTCATTTTCAAAACTTTCTTCAAACATAAACAATATTTTTCTAGCAAATGCAACTGCTGCGCTATATTCATCAGGAATTCCTTCATACATTGCTTCAGTAATTATCGGTTTATCTGTTTCAGGATCATATTCATATTCATAATCAAAATTATACTTCGTAACTGATTCAACCTTATCAGATTCATCTCCATAACTAATAGTATTCATGAGTATATCAAATACAGATAAATCACAAATTAAAATTGTGTCACCATTTTGTGCTTGATTAACTATTACAAATGAACTTCGACCTTCACTATCTATTAACATTAATTCTACATTATAGCTACTAAGATCAGTTCCACATACAACTCCTGCATCGTTATACCCATATCTTACAGATTTTAATTTCAACATAATTTAATCTCTCCTTTTATTTTTGTATTTAAACTTCATTAACTAATGCCTTATTCTATTGTCTGCTTCAATAAATTAGTTCTTACTTTTACTACATTGTTTAAAAACATAGAGAAAATCCCATAACGCGTGTAAATTAAATAACGCCAAATCAATGCAATATTCCTATTTTTCATCTCCTCTTTATTTTTCATTTTAACGCCCTAACAACACTACAGTAAAATAGTTATAGTTTCCGTTGTCACTTTATACCTTCTTATCTTTCAAACTTTTACACAATGTATAAGTAGTCTAGTAAAAATTACGAAGTATGCAACAAGACTTCTATGCTTTTTTCAGCATATCAATCTTATTATTGGTTACAAATTTATTCTCTATAATACTCTACCTGTCATAATTATACATCTTCCGTTAAAGTTATGCAACAGTTTCATCTATCACAACGCCTATTATTAGGCGTTTATAACTTTTTTTGAAAATGAACGTATCTTTAAAACGTATTATCTGCATTCTAACTCACGACGTTACATACAATACTTGTTTATCGACGAAAACTATGTCTGATTGTTATCTATAACTACGTAGTGCTGTGATATGTGATTCACCCACATTCCACCATCCTCATAACCATACCTTACATTTCTTAATACCATCATTCTTCATCTCTCCTTTTGTTTATTTAGTTATTCAATTGTCCTAACAATGCCATAGTAACTCCTAATTTTAACTAGTTATAATTTTCGTTGCCATGAAAAAAGACCACTAGATTTCTCTAGCAGTCTTATTAGAATAATGTAAATAGAATTAAACTACATATCGCAATGCAACAGCAGGTAAATCTACATGAGTACCACAATCAGTATTGAATACCATACCAAATAATAAACCAACAAAATGCGCAATAACCCCAAATACAATCGCAATAAGAATGTTTCCAGTTTGGGCAATGGAATAACCAGTAACAAGAGTTGTATGATGTGTTGCAGGGAATGCTGGATCATTTAATGCAAATATAAGTGATAAAGCACTAATTGAAAAACCTATTGTATATAGACCTGTTTTTTTTCGCAAAATAAGCCACCACTGTAGAAACAGCCAAACCAATCAATAACTGGAATAACCAGAAACTAACAGATGCACTCTTTAAAAATCAAGATTCTTTTTATTATAAGTATTCTCTTTGTTGAATAATAGTCTTCCAAGTACTCCTAGTAAAATGACAGATACAGCACCAGTATCTACTGGAAAACCAAAATAGTTTTCAAAATCAAAGATTAAATAACCTAATATACCACCTAATGCCCCTACCAATAAAACATAAGGATCATTTGTGAAAGCAAGTGATCTTGATGTTTCAACGCCTCTGATATCATGTTTAGTAGATGCATAGGCTGTTGCTAAACCAGCTGCATTGAAGATAATACATGGTAAAAATAAATTATTAGATATAACTTCATTTAGGAATGTTGTATCAATCCCACAATGATTAAATATAATAACTAATAGACCAACAAAGCCTGTACATATAAAGGTTTGTGTTCCACCTATAAGAGTACATAAAATACCTACAAAAAAAGCTAATATAATTGATGATAGTGAAAACATAAAACATCTCCCTTCTAATTTTCTAATTCAATTACATAATCAAATAGTTATGATTACATGGGCATTTTGGTTTGTGAATCATTCTGATTAAATAGTGTTATTGAAGTATGTCTTCCATAAAGTAGTACTGTCTTATGTGGTTGATTGGTACGAATATTTACTATATAACATAATTTCTTGATGGAATGATCATCTTCCCTGGACAGATGTTTCACCTACTGCTTTATTGTAAGATAAGCAAGTTTCCTCCTTTTCATTGATTTAGGATATAAGTTTCCTGCGGTTTATCATATCTTATCCATCTATCAAACATTTCTTTTTTAAATTATGAACAGCATTCATCTTAATGTCTGTAGAAGAGGAAGTTTTCTATCATTTCCAGATAAAAAGGGTTACTAGATGCATAACATCCAGTAACCCTTCTATGATATCTACCTTATTTACCCCAAGGTAATAAATTTGAAATAAACTCTTGAAGTTCTTTAATGCTAAATAGCCATGAACCAATAACTACTATAGCAATTATCAAGCAAGTCCAATTCAATTTTTCTATTTTAAATAATTTCGCATCTTTATCATTAATTGTAAAGATAAACTTAACCAAGATGTAAATAGTATTAATAAGAACAAACGCTAAAAAATCAATAGTCAGCAACAACCTATATATACTAGCTGCGGAGATACTTTGTAAGACAGATGTAGAAAATGTAATTCCACCAACAAACGCTAAGACTATAGAAGCAAATATACCAAGTATAGATATATACTCCCTTTCTACGCCCTTCACCTGCTGTTGCAATTTAACTTTCGCATCTTCAATACTAGCCGCAAAAATATTATTTGCATTTTCTATTTGACTTATCGCCAATTGAAAATGATCATATATTTTAACAATTATTTTTTTAGTATCTGCACCAACATGATTTTTCTCATCCAATGAATAGAGTAGTAACTTCTCAACATTAGTCGCAAAAATTCCTCTTTGTTCCATTTCTAAAGAGTAGATATAGTTACTAATTTCTGAATATAGAATTCTTTCTAATTTATCTGGCGACTCTATATAAGCATTGATATTCCTAACTGTCACCTTTGGATCATATTTTCGTGACTCCATTGATAATGCCTGACAAATACTATTCATTTTTCTCTTAGTATAATTATATTTTGATGAATTTTCGATTACTAAAGTTTTCTTATCTTCAGTGCGCAATAATTTATCTAAATCATCATTAGGCATTAAAATACTCCTTTATCGCATCAAGTGTAATCTCATTATTTCTATACGGAGCATAAGCATCCAGCCAAGGAGACTGCCTATGTGTTATCGCAACAAGATCAGTTGCTGAATAACCTGAAAACTTATCTACAACTTTATTAATGCGATTTTTATCTTCATCAGTAATGACATCATCATTAAATTTTACTCTTTCAGTATTCCAAATATTGTCCGTATCAAATAAAATATAAGACTCTATTGTTGGGATATCTCCACTACCATATTGCTTATACTCATGATATGCAGCAGGAACAACTGGGCCAAAATTCCATGCTTCGATTTTATCATCAAAACAAGGTGCATTTTTTGTTTTGTCAATTAGAAAATAAGCCTGAATAAAATAAAGAACCTTTTGTAGTTTTAAATTAGAAATACCATACTCTTTTTCGTTGCTATAATTAATCACATGACGACATACTTCTAAAACATCATAACCCATATATAACATCCTCCTTTCTTTGTCTGTATATATTAACATTTTCCTGCTTTTTTGTACATTTATTTATATTTTCATGTACTTATATTACATACTTCCAATACTTTTTTCCATATTTTTATCCCAACACATATTTTTTACTTCATTCATGCATTTAAACAGTTTAATTTTCTTTGCAACCGAAAATGGTTGCTTATTATGCATAAATCCCCTATAAATCGAATAGCTAATTCCTGATTAAGTAGACCAGAGAATGATTTGAATGAACCACCTACTTCCTTCAGTATCTGCTGTGCCATATCAGAATTAAGCGTACTATAGTTATCAGACGTCTTCAGAAGTGCATAGTTCTTCTAACAGTTAAGATACTTGCCTTCTGCAAAGTAGTGCTGTCTGATGTTATAGATTGCCTGCTTAGTAAGTTTTTTCGCTATATGACATAATTTCCTAATAGAACGATAGTCTTCCTTGAACAGATGCTTCGCCTGCTGCCTAATCGTAAAATACATATATTGAGCTTCCTATATGTATTATACCATTCCTTACTCAAGAATTTCTCAATCAAATGCATTAATGGCATTCATCCCCACCTTTATTCTTTATATTGAGGCTGGAATCAAGTTTTTTACATAAAGCTCCTCTTTTGCAAATGGGTGGTGATTATTCGCTTATTTACTATGTTT
>OIYR01000905.1_pt1 | contig 15948 bp, 14 predicted proteins | sample 1588221 | NCBI WGS metagenome assembly OIYR01 (sample SAMN03283292) | human gut metagenome | biome: human-associated habitat; material: feces | host: Homo sapiens | place: Peru | collected 2012 | reverse complement strand
CTTGCCTTGCCTTGCCTTGCCTTGCCTTGCCTTGCCTTGCCTTGCCTTGCCTTGCAAGTATTCTATTTTAAATAAATTAAATTTAGTTATATCTATTTTAAAAAATATTATGCTTATCTATGGCATATTTAATAGATTGTTAATAATCATATTTCACAATATTTTAAAATCGAATTATATTTATTTTTCAAATATTAAAAACTATTCAAATAAAATTTGCTATCTAAATTCAAGCTAATATCAAATTACATTCTTACATACTTACATAAAAACCTATATATAAAATAACAATTTTTTAAGGAGAAATAAAATGAAAGCAGAAATAAAATCTAGAGTTTCAGATAATAGAGAAAAATTGCAAGATGTAATTCCATTAAATACGCCATTTTTAATTAATATAGAACCAAATGATAAATGCAATTTTAAATGTAAATTTTGTCCAACAAGCGATTTAAAACTTATGCAAGCTACAAATGGCAGAAATTACGGAAGTATGAATTTTGATTTATATAAAAAAGTAATAGACGATATAACAGAGTTTGATAATAATATAAAAATGCTTTATCTATACAATCAAGGAGAGCCTTTATTAAATCCATATTTACCAGATATGATTAAATATGCTAAAGACTCAAAACATATTGATAAAATTTCAATTACAACCAATGCCTCATTATTGAATGAAGAATTAAGTTTAAAAATAATAGAAGGTGGACTTGATAAAATAGAAATTTCTATAGAAGGAATTAATGCTAAACAATATTTTGATATAGCTAATGTTAAAATTAATTTTGATAAATTTGTAAATAATATAAAATTCTTATATGATAATAAAAAGCAGCTTTATATTTATATAAAAATAATTGGAAACAATCTTCTTGAATCTGAAAAAGCTGAATTTTATAATATTTTTGGCAGTATGTCAGATGCTGTATTTATAGAAAGAGCCAATTCTGTATGGAATAATTTTGAAATAAAGGGTATTAATTTTTTGAATCAAAAAACTCATTATGGAGAAGAAGTTAAATATAAAAATGTTTGTCCTCAAATTTTCTATTCTATGGTTGTAAATTCTAACGGTATGGTTAGCCCTTGTTGCGTCGATTGGGAAAGGAAATTAATAATAGGAGACGCTAATTATGAGAAAATTAAGGATATATGGAACGGAGAAAAATTAAGAAAATTACAAAAATTGCATTTAAGTGGAGGTAGAAAAAATCATACGGTATGTTCATCTTGTGGAATGCCAGAATATGGTTCACAAGATGATATAGATAATTATGCCAAAGAAATATTATTAAAACTTGAAAATAAAAAATTAAATTAAAGTATTGAAAAATTTTGAAAATTATTATATATATCAATAAATATTTATATTTTAATCGGAGGATTAACAATGGCAGAATATACAAGAGAAGAAATAATAAAAAAACTTCAAGATAGTTCAAAAGATATGTCTACTTTCTATACACAAACATTTATTAATTATACAGGAAAAACTACGGATACTAAAGAAAAATATACCGAAGTTATAGCGGAGTGGCTTTTGAATAATATTGACTTATTATACAAGATAAAAAAAATAACTCGTTTATCTTCTTATAAAGTTGATACGCATGACGGAAAACATAATAATCAAAATTCTAATCGCTTGGAAGAGATAATGGCAATTGAGATTTTTAATCAAAAATCGCTCAATATTCTTGGAAAAGTATTAGATTATCAAACTCCGTTAAAAAATGAACGGGACGACAAAGCGGGAAAAATTGATATAGTCTCTTATAATAAAGATATTAAAACCGTCTACCTCTTGGAATTAAAAAAGGAAGATAACGAAGAAACTATGCTTCGTTGCGTTTTGGAAATTTTTACATATTCTAAAACTTTAGACAAAGATAAATTTTTAGAAGATTTTAATTTGCCGAAAGATACAAAAATTAAAGCTTCGCCTTTAGTATTTTTCAATGGTTCTCAATATAAGGAAATGGTTGATGGCAATAATAAATTTTTGAAACAATTAATGGATAAACTCCATATAGAACCGTTTTATATTACAAAAAATTCTAATTATTACGCTATCGTTTAATTATTTTTTATTATCATTTATAAAAGCGAAAAAGTTTAGAAAAACAGGCTTATCGAAAGATTAGAAAAATAAAACGAAAAATTATGGATGCAGAGTGGAAAGCGTTGCAATACACAATTAATAAAGTTAATAAATTCAGTTTCAAGTAAATATAATTCGCGTTACCAAATATAGAAAAATTTAAAATAATAACATAAAACCATATTATCAAACATATTTATATCTAAACTTAAAAAATATATTGAAAAAAATTATATTTAAATATATTCTATAAAAATATTATTAAAGGAAAATGATAATGATTAAAAATAAAAAACTTATAACTTTCAAAATTCCCGCAACGAGCGCAAATATCGGTTCGGGATTTGATAGCGTTGGACTTGCATTAAATCTGTATAACGAAATTCATATTTACGAAAACGATAATTCAAAAAAAATAGAATTTGAAATTTTTGGAGAAGGCGAAAATGAAATTTCTAAAAAAGACAATATGATATATTCGGCAATGAAATTAGTTTTCAAAAAATTAAAATCAAAACCAAATAAAGGATATATTATAAAATGTATAAATAGAATTCCGTTATCTAGAGGACTTGGCAGCAGTTCGGCGGCTATTATAGGAGGTTTGCTTTGCTCTAATTTTATTCTTGGAAATAAACTTAAAATAGAAAAAGATATTTTAAATATGGCTGTTCAAATTGAAGGACATCCCGATAATGTAGCTCCTGCAATACTTGGCGGAATAGTTTCGGGAGTCGTTAAAAAAGAAGAAGATTTTAAATATATAAAAATAAAACCTCCAAAAAATTTAAAAGCTATAGTTTCAATTCCCGATTTTTATTTAAGCACGGAAATAGCGCGAAATATTTTGCCTAAAGAAATTACAAGAAAAGACGCAATATTTAATATTTCAAGAGCGGCGCTTTTAACTTCCGCGTTATTTTCAAATAGACTCGATTTGCTTGAAATTGCAACCGAAGATAAAATTCATCAAGATTATAGAGCGAAATTCATCCCAAATTTAAATCAATTATTTAAAGAAACAAAAAAGGCTGGCGCTTATTCTGTGACGATTAGCGGAGCTGGTTCTTCAATACTCGCTTTAGCAAAAGACGATAAAAATATAATAGAAAAAGTTTCAAAAGCTATGCATTCTAGTTTTAAGAAAAAAAATATAAATTCGGTTATAAAAGTTTTAAATATTCCAACAAAAGGAATTATTATTAACTAACGCAAAATCTCTTTTATTATATTAGGATATTTTATCTCTTCTATTTTTTTTATTTCAGGCTCAAATTCCGTCAAATAAATTTTTATCGGGCTTATTTGTTTTCTTATATATTCTAAAACTTTTTCGGAAATAAAAATATCTCTGTTTACATTTATAATTATAAAAGGAGCTTTAAATCCTATTTGATGAAGAAATCCTATTTGCTCCAAACATGAATGAATAATATTAGAATTATATTCTACTACAGGAATTATTTGTTTTTCGTTTTCTATATCCGAAATTAAATCGATAAAATTATAATTTTCTTTTATAGGAGAATATAAACTTAAAGCCTCAAAAACCATATAATCATAATTGTCGCTATTTTCGTAAATTAAATCGTTAATATCTCTCTGTTCTATATTTTTTTCAATGCTATGAAGAGGCGATATATTTCCGTTTGTAGCATAAGAAACAAATATATCGGAAGCGTTTAAATCGGTAGTATTTCTTATATATTCGCAGTCGAATAATTTTCCGTCTTTAACTTCCATTACGAAAGGTTTATAATAACATACTTTCTTTCCTAATATTTTTAGAGAAGATATTATATGAGAAGACAAATAAGTTTTTCCCGAGCGTTTAATATCCGAAACTATGCAAAAAATTTTCATTTATAAGCCTTCCAAATTAATTTATTAAATATTTTTCGTATTTACTTTTATTTTATAATATTTTTTTTCGTTTGGTTTTAAGTTTATTTTATTTAAGCAAACTACAGTCGAGTTTTGATAATTCATTTCAAGTTTATCAACGGCATCCGATATTGTATAATTTGGCATATATAAAAAAGTCGTCTCTTCTTCGGCTTCAATTAATATTTTTATTTTTATATAAGCCTCGTCCGTCATAGCGAAAATTTTTCCCGTCCACTCTCCCGTTTCGGATAAATTTTCGGATATTCTTTTATCTTCTCCCGTATAATATCTGTCTTTTTCGCATCCCGCAAGCAAAGTAATATTATTTTCTAAAGCGTAGACAAATTCAATTTCTTCTCCCGATTTATTTTCTAAAGTAGCTTCCAATAAAAAACCGCCTTTAGAGTTTACAATATATTTTTTTATAAGATTAATTTCTTTTCCGTCAATTTTTCCTTTTCTTTTAAATATTACCTTTGCAAAATCTTTATCTATTTTATCTTCGATTATTTTATAAAACGATTCAAAAAAATCCGCATTTTCTTCATATTGTAATAATTGAAATTCTTCGGCGCTTGGCATTTTATTTAAAAAATGGTCAACTCCAAAAACTTTTTCATTTTTATCAAATACTAAATATTTTGCAATTTTTTCATCGACTTTTTTAGCAATTTCATGAATAGAAACATGCCCTTCGTTTTGATTATCGTTATTCGTATTTCGCATAGCCGATATATGATAAGCCTCTTCTCTTCTTTTCAATGTATCAATTAAATTAATCGGGTTTTCTTTTTTTAAGTCCCATTCTATTAAAGAACCGCTTAAAGAATGAAAAATTAAAGTTTCTTTTTCTGACGATATAATTACTTCGTCTCTGCCGTCCATATCAAAATCGATATTTTTTTTAATAAAATAATTCTCTCCATAAATATTTTTTTCGGATATTGAAGTAGATTTTATTAAATTAGAATAAGTCGCATGTCTTAAATTATTTAAATATAATCCGCCGAAAGTTCCATGCCAATAAGGACAATTGCATTGCCCTTGAAGTAAATAATCTAAAGCGATTTCTTTATCTTCTTTTATTTTATCTTTATTTCTTTTAAATTTAAATCTATCAAAAATATTTGAAGCATAAATCATTCTTTTATTCATTCTATTGCTTTCAGAATATTTTGAAAAATAATTTCTCCAAAAACCGCCTCGCATAAATCTTGTAATAATTTCATTTTCGTTTGATTTTTTTAATTCTTCAAGTTTTGAGTGAAATTCGTCTTGCACTTTAGCGGGCAATACCCAAGTAAGCATCTCTTCATAAGAGCCGTTAGGAATATATATTTTTGAAACGGGCGGATATTTTTTTATATATTCGCTATATGTTGTCGTTTTTATAATATCTTTTTCCTTACTTAAAGCTTCAAAAAAATTTTCAAGCCATTTATCTTCATAAACCCATTTTTGAGTTCCTGGCCAATCTCCGTATTTTTCGCCATCGTCATGCAAAACTACCACTCTGTCTCCTTCTTCGGTTGCTATTGATTTTAAATATTCTATAGATTTTTCGGCTTCTCTAAACGGAATTAAATAACGAAGTTCTTGCGAAATTGGAAATATATTTAATTTATAATTTTCGTTGTCGGTTATAAAATATCCATAAATATTTTTTGTATCTATTCCCGTAGTTAAAAATTGTGAGTCGTCAATCATAATATATTCGATTCCGTTTTTTGCTAAATTTTTAACTAAAGTAGGCTCCCAAACTCTTTCGGCAATCCAAGCGCCTTTTGCTTTAACTTTAAATTTATCTTTTATATAATCGTTTAATTTTTTAATTTGTATATCTTTATCTTTATCGGGAATTGACGGCATTATAGGTTCGTAAAAACCGCCGCTTTGAATTTCTATTCTTTTTTCTTTCGCTAAATTTTTTAATTTTTCAATATGCTCGGGATGATTTTTTTCTATCCAAGATAAAAGGCTTCCCGTATAATGAAAATTAAATTTTATATCTTTATATTTTTCAAGCATATCTAAAAAAGGTTTATAAGCTTTTTGATATGTGCTTTCAAATACAAAATCAAAATTTCCAACGGGCTGATGATTATGATTGCCCAATATTAAATTTATAGTTTTCATAAGAGTTCCGTTAATTAGTTTTTATAATTTTAAAATATTAAAATATTGAATAACATAATTTTATGTTAATTATAGTTTTTTGTAAAGTATTAAAATAAATTTAAAAATAATTAATAAAGATTCAAATAATATTTAAAAAGTTCTTTTTTAGTAGAATATAAACTAACGCCTTTTATTGGGCTTATTTTTAAAGTAATAGTCGCAATTTTTATTTTTAAATTTTTTATCAAAATAAATCTTTCTCTAACGGAATTTATTATTTCGTTCTTTATATTACTTTTATTTTTGTAATATTTTTTAATATCTTCGCTTTCTATTAATTGATAATTCAAATTATTGTTATTAAGAATTTTAAAAAAATTATTTTCCGTAAATCTGCTTGTGAAAATTATAAGTTTTAAACTTTTATAATTTTGAAAAATATTTGCAATCAAATTATTATATTCAATTATTATCAAATCAGTGTCTTTTGAACTTTCTTTATTTTTTCTTTTGCATTTTGAAAATACATCGGCAATTCCTATTTTATTATTTTTAAAAATTTTTTTCTTCATATTTTTATTTATCAAAAATTCTTTATTATCAATATCAAAAGAATCGGCAATTAATCTCCAAAATTCGCTTTTACTACTTGCATAATACCAAGCGTTTTCTTTTTTATCTTTTGGAAGAGAATTAAATTTTTCTTTTTGAGAATATAAAGGCACGGGAAAAGTTCCTAATATAAGAATATTCATTTTATTAGGAAAAAAATTTATATCTTCAAAAATTTGTTTTTCAATATCGCTCATTATTTGCCTTTGCATACTATATTTGAAACTTCGTCAAAACCTTCTTCAATAGTAAGTCCCCAAGCGGTTTTTATTTTGAACCATTCTCTAACATATTCGCATTGATATTCTTTATTCGGCGGAAGCCAATTTACAGGAGATTTATCGCTTTTATTTCTATTTGCGCTTTTCGATACGGCAATTAAATGATTATCGTATTTTAAATAATTATAATATCTGTTTTTCTTTTTCTTGCTCCAATTACTCGCTCCGCTAATATGAGCGTTTTTCAAAGGCACTAAATGGTCGATATCCAAATCGCTCGGATTGGTAAAATATTTTCCCGTATATTTATCAAACCATTTGCCTTTTATAACTTTATTATTTGAAATAACGGGTTTTATTAAAGATTCTTCGGCTAATACTTCATGCCTCGTGTTAAGTCCGTTTCTATCTTCGTCAATCCAATTTCCCCAATCTTTTCTGTTATATTCGTTTATTAAATTTGATTTATAAATATTTTTATAATAATAGTATAGAGCAAAAATTATAATTATTAATAAAACATATATCGGATATAATTTATTTTTTCTTCTATTATTTCTATTTATTATTGCCATATTTTATAAAACGATTAAATCTGTTGGCGTGTCATTCATTGAAACTCCGCCGTCTTTTGTTACTATAACCATATTTTCTATTCTAACTCCGCCCAAATCGGGAATATATATTCCAGGCTCAACAGTAACTATAGTTCCGCCTTCAAGAATATTGTCTATTATTGGCGATAATCTTGGAGCTTCATGAATTTCAAGCCCAACGCCATGTCCTAAACTATGCCCGAAATATTTTCCGTATCCGTTAGATTTAATAATTTCTCTTGCAGAATTATCCGCTTCTTTTCCAGAGATGCCCGAATGTATAGCTTCAATTCCTTTTTTATGAGCTTCTTTAACTACATTGTATATTTTAGACATTTCTTTAAAATTATTTCCTTTGCCGAAAAAGAAAGTTCTTGTTATATCGCTTTTATAACCTTCTCTCGATAAACCGAAATCCATAAGAATATTGTCGCCAAATTTTAATTTTCTGTCGGACGGCATTCCATGAGGAAGAGAAGTTCGCTCGCCAAAAAGAAGTATAGTGTCAAAAGCGGTTTTATCTCCGCCTTCTTTTCTCATTTGATATTCCAATTCCGCCGCTAATTCTCTTTCGGTAATATTTTCTTTTATAAACGCTAAAGTTTTTGTCATAGCTTTTTCCGCTCTATTTAAATTATCTCTTATAATTTTTATCTCTTCTTTTTCTTTGGCGATTCTTATATTGTCAATATTCGCTTTATTTACCGATATTTTAATCGAAGAACTAACCATAGCTAAAACTATATTTTCGTAATCGGATAAATAGAGTCCGTTTCTTGCAATGGTAATTTCTTTAACTTTAATAGATTTCAATAAATCGACTAAAGCGCCTTCATAATTATTTGAAACCAAAACTACGGAAGTTTTATGAGTAATTTTAGTAGCTTATTCAAAATATCTCGAATCTACAAGCAAATATTTTTTTGAATTATGAATTAAAAGCCCGTCAGCAGTTCCTTTAAATCCCGTCAAATAAAATATATTTTCGTTTTTAGTTATAAGGAATGGTTTCTTTAGTTAAGTTTAGCAATCTTTTAATTCTATTGTCGTAATCAAATTTTTTATTTTCTTTACTTTCGGTTATTTTTAACATTTTTATTTTATATCCTTTTTATTTTACAAAATTATTTTATGATAAATAAATATTATACTTAAAATAAAAATTTTTGTCAAAATAAAATAAATTATAAATAAATCATTTTAATTCTTTTTATTTAATATAATTGACAAAATATAAAATTTAATTCTATCTTTATGATTATTAATCGGGTCTAATCCTAAAATCTTTTTTATTTTCTTCATTCTGTAAACCATAGTATTTCTATGTATCTGTAAACTTTCGCATGCTTTATTTATATTCATATCGTTTTTACTCATAGCCGTAATTGTTTCTTTATAAAGCGGACTTCTTTTTATTATATTCAAAGCGTTTCCTAATATCATTTTTGAATTTGCTTCTTCGCTTAAAGTAAGAAATTCTAAAATATAATCTTCTATAAAATATACGGATTTATTTTTAAACTCTATATAATTAAGCAAAAAATCCGCATGTTCATAGCTGTAAGGTATATTATCTAAACTATTAACTATTACTCTGCATGCAGTTGAAAATTTTAAATTCATTTTACTGTCTATTTCTTTTTGAAGGCTTGTAAAGAAATTTTTTAATACGATTTTTTTATCCGTTTTTTCTTTATTGTTAAAACTTTTTATAATAATAAATTGTCTGTTTCCCAAATAAGATACTATATCTTGTTTATAAAAATACTTTAAATATTTAGTTTTGTCTATTATATATTCTACTGTTTTGTATATATCCAGATTTTCATTTTTCTCAAATTTTATTAAGCAAACGGCTCTATCTATATCAAATAAATAATTATTTTTTTCAGCCCAAATATTTATTGTGGAAGCGTAGTTATAATTTTCTTTCGATATAATTTTATGAATATAATTATTAAGAGTAGTTTGTTTAAATATTTTTTTATCTGCGTCTATTTCTCTTTCTATAAATATTTCCGTAAGCATTTTTACCATATCGGCTATTATATTTATTTTTTTTGGATTTCCCGTAACTCCGACAACTCCTATAACTTCATTATTAAATATTATTGGCATATTAATTCCAGGTTTACTGCTTTCGGTATCGTTATCTATAGTATCAAAATAATGCATGCTTTTTCTTTTTTCAATAACTTCCAAAGCTCCAGAATGTATTTTACCTATTCTATATTTATCGCCGCTCGCTATAATCTCTCCGTATTCGTTCATAATATTAATATTGATTTTATAATCAGTATCATTCATTATTTTTTTAATAATTTTTTTTGCTATTTGATTATCTAAAGAAATCATATATTTAAATCCTTAATTTTAATTTATAAAATGTATATAATCCTATAAATAATTATATTTAATAAAAACTATTTATAGGATTATTAAAAATTATACTAATTTATATAAAATACATATTAATGATTTTAAATATATTTTATAATTTTATCTTAACACCAAAGATATTAAAAACACATTTATTATGCCCGCTATTCCTATTATAAGCGTCATTAAAGTTTGAGTTTTATAACCGTCTTCGGCTTTCATCTCTCCAAAATTCGTAACAACCCAATAATAACTATCATTTGCATGCGAAACAGTCATAGCGCCAGCCGCGATAGACATAACGGTTAAAGAAGCTAATGCAGGCGTATCCAAACCTAAAGCTCCCATTAAAGGCGCTATTATTCCTGCGGTTGTAGTTAATGCTACAGTGGAAGAACCTTGCGCGGTTTTCAATATCGCCGATAAAATAAACGGAAAAAATATTCCTATAGTTTGAAATAGAGTGGCATTTTCCGTTATAAAATCAACCAAACTTGAAGAAGCTATAACTTTTCCCAAAACTCCGCCAGCAGCCGTTACAAAAAGTATAGGTCCTACAATTTTTAAAGTATCGTTTGTTATATCGTAAAAACTTTCTATATTTTCAACGCTATTTTTTTGATTAAAATAAGTTATTGCTCCAAAAATAACGCCTACAGCTAATGCAATTATTGGAGTTCCTAAAAATTGTAATAAACTTATAAAACTTCCTTCTAATTTTGCCATAGTAACGGCGGAAGCTAAACCCATTAAAAGAATAGGTATTATAATCGGAGCTATCGCTAAAAAACCGTTAGGCAATTTGCCGTAGCTTTTTACCAATTCCTCATAACTTTTAACGCTATCTTTATTTTCTATTTCGTCTATAGATTTAACTCTCTTACCAATATATTTTGCAAAGAAATATCCCGATATTAAAGGCAATATTGAACATAAAATTCCCATTCCTATAACCATTAAAAGATGGTCGCCTACTCCCAAAGTATTTGCAGCGGCAATTGGTCCTGGAGTAGGAGGTATGAATACATGCGAAGTATATAAACCTGCAGAAAGAGCGACAGACATAGCAACGCTTGAAGTCAAAGTTCTTTTTGCCAAAGCTTTTCTAATCGGATTTAAAATTACAAAACCAGAATCGCAAAATACGGGAATAGAAACTATCCAGCCCATAATAAGCATTGCAAGTTCGGGTTTCTTTTTGCCTACAACTTTTATAACCATGTCGGAAAGTTTTAAAGCGCCTCCCGTTTTTTCTAAAATAGTTCCTATTAATGCGCCTAATATAATTACTATTCCTATGCTTGTAAATGTTCCGCTAAATCCCGTTCCTATTATTGAAGGAATAGTTTTTATTGGAATTCCCGCTAAAAATGACAGAAGCAGAGAAACGCCCATAATAGACAAAAACGGATGAATTTTTAATTTCGATATAGCAAATATAATAATTATTATACAAATGATAAAAGCTATAATTAATGAAATTCCTTGCATATTTAACTCCTTATATTTTAATTTAATTAATAGTATATCAAAAAAATTATTAAATTACATTATACAAACAATACAACTTTTATATAAATTATTGTATAATATAAACAATGAAAATTAATACTATTTAATTTATCTTTAAATAAAAATATTATAAGAAATTCAAAACCTTTAAGGACAAATTAAAAATGAAAAAAATTATTATTATTCCCGATTCTTTTAAGGGCAGTTTGTCAAGTTTGGAAGTTTGTAACGCTATAGAAGAAGGAATATTAAAAGTATTTAAAAATATTGAAATAAAGAAAATTCCCATAGCAGACGGAGGCGAAGGAACTGTCGATTCTGTTTTATACGCTACGGGAGGAAAAATAAAAAAAGTTAATGTAAGAAATCCGCTCGGCGAAATTATAAAAGCAAAATACGGAATAATCGACAATAATAAAGCCGTTATAGAAATGGCGGAGGCTTCAGGTTTAACTTTGATAAAAGAAAAAAATCCGCTTAAATCTTCAACTTACGGAACGGGCGAACTTATTAAAGACGCTATAGAAAATGGAATAAAAGAAATATTAATTGGAATAGGCGGAAGCGCTACGAACGATTGCGGAATTGGAATGGCTAACGCTTTGGGATATAGATTTTTAGATAAAGATAAAAAAGAACTTGAAGCTATAGCGGAGAATATGATTAAAATTGCAGAAATAGACGATTCTAATGTAGATAAAAAAATATTTGATATAAAAATAAATGTAGCCTGCGATGTAAAAAATCCTCTTTACGGAAAAGACGGAGCTACTGCAATTTATGGAACTCAAAAAGGCGTTAATAAAGAAAGTTTTGATATATTAGATAACGGATTAAAAAATATCGCTAAATTAGTAAAAGAAAAATTTAATAAAGAAATAGATTATATAGAAGGTTCGGGAGCGGCGGGAGGATTGGGCGGAGGTTTAATAGCCTTTTGCAATGCGGAGTTAAAAAGCGGTATTGATGCAATATTGGATATTATAGATTTTGAAAACGAAATAAAAGACGCTTCTCTTATAATAACGGGCGAGGGAGCTATAGACGGACAAACTAAAAAAGGCAAAGTTCCAGTAGGAATATCAAGAAGAGCAAAAAATATTCCCGTAATTGCGATAGTGGGCGACATAAGAGACGGAGCGGAAGCGGTTTATGAAATGGGAATAGTTTCAATAATGCCCGCTTTAAAAAGAGCTATGCCTTTGGAAGAAGCGATAGCGAATTCAAAAAGTTTAATAATTGACGCTACAGAGAGAGCATGCAGATTTATGTCTATTGATTTGTAAATATTTTTATTCGCATTAAAAATAAATATTTGCTTATAATACTTAATAATTTTTAAATCCATATTATGAATTTTTTGGCGATTTTTCCATTGCATAAAATTATTTTATAAATATATATATAATTAATATTACAAATACTTTGACAAATAAAATTATTCTGTTATAATATAATTGTTATAAAGAAGTAATAAAATTCTAACCGACCGTATGCAATTACTTTATGTAGAGATTACGAAGTTTAACAAAATAGCAATATTTAAGAAAGAATTAAAAAATTGGATTTTATTTTTAAAATCAAATAAGGAGGAGGATATTTCTCAATTATTAAAAGAGGGTACAATTTTTTAAAAGGCTATAAATAAGTATAATTATTTTACTGACAATGAAGATTTATTAAACTAATATGACAGGAAAGAGGCTTATTTAATTTATCAAGATAGTTTAATAAGAGTGGCAAAAAAAGACAGTTTTGACGAAGGTATAAAAAAACGGAATAGCTAGCAAATCTCAATGGTAAAATCAATGAAAACTAAAAACATGGACATTAACCTTACAAGCTAAATAACAGGCTTAACCATAGACGAAATAAAAAAACCTCTAAACCCTAAACAAACAAAAACAAAAAAAAGAAGCCAGAACTTAATGTTCTGACTCTTTTTCTTTGAACCTAAAGAGATTCTTGATCACAAAAATAACATTATCATAAGTACAATATTTTGTCAATCTGAGACTTTTACGAGCCACCAGAAATTCTTTTTACAGCTTCTAACATTATTGGCAAAACCCCTGAAGTTTTAACTTTCGAGTGTGTTTACTACTTCTTTTCAGCTGATTTACAGCTCGCTTTAATACTAATTTCTTGTTGATGTTTTTTGCGACAATCTCACAAGTTCATCAAGTTCCGCTTCTGTAAAATCAAGAGCAGCGTCACAGTCTGCGAATTCGCTTTCCTGGATTTCAGTTGTCAGGATACCAAAGAATATACGATTACATGTTCCCATAAGTTTGTTTGCTTTGTTTATCAATTCCTGATCGTTTCTTAATATTCCCTTTTCTCTTATATAATCAGCTTCCCCGGTGAGAGAGAAAGCTTTCATAGAGATTTCGTATTCTTTTTCTGATAATACATCTTTACTGAATGCACGGATTCTGTTTTTATTTTCATTGGCAAAGTTAAAAGAGACATCTTCTGTAATCAGATATTCATGAAATGCATGCCTTCCAGAATCTTCAATATATTCGCGTCCTTTGTAGAAATCCCAGATTTTATCAGTATAATAATACTGAAGAAATTTCACAGGAACATGTAGGGCATTAAGAAGTTTATCAAGACGTCCAAAATCAATAAAATTTTCTCCGTTATTAAATATCCAAACTTCATCACATTCAGTTATCTGGAGCTTTTCAAGCAGCTGGCAGATAATCAGAAAATCTTCATCTGTTTTTCTATTTGGGGTTCTTTTAGGCTGTTTAATATACCCTTGAATGCATTCATGCAAAGCATTAGTCTTGTGTATTTCAAGTTTCTTAATATCTATCATATCATTAATTAGTCCTTTATCCCTGTATTCTGACAAGAAACTATTAACCGCATCAAGCTGTTCTTTGTCATTGATACCATCTGCATATATGGCAACTTTAATAGGGCCTTCAATATCAATAAACATATCTTTTTTTAATATAATTCCATTATACATACATTCAATCTCCTTATTAACTATAATAATTATTAGGCTGCGTTTTGAAAATGGTGGTGGGCGTTCATAAGATAACCTCCTTTTTCTTTCTATAATTCGCTGGACAAAAAAATACTTAATGACCAAAGAAATTTGATAGAAATTTTAAAATATTATCTTTCACTATCCTATGGACATATTTTTAAGAAAATGGCGGGGAAAAATTAATATTTTTTATTATTTTTTGTAAATGGGTAATAGTTATGGATTCAAAGTTATGGATTCAAAAAAGAAGCTTTTCTTAATTATTTTTTTTAAATTTTAAATTATGTTGAGGAGGAGATATTTTGTATATGTTTTAGACATATGTCGTCATTATATGATATGTTTGCCAAAATTAATAAAAGACATAAAAATAGCCTGCCATATACCATTGATAGTAGTTCAGGCAGACTGTATAGATAATATTATTCTGTTTTCTTTCACATAGTATATTATTTTTTTTCTCTCCAGTTTCTGGTTTTTTTACTTACATTCTCAGCAGCTTTGGCATATATATTTGTTGTATTAAGGGATTTATGATTCATTCGTTCCTGTAGTGCCAGAATATCCTTTTCAGATGAATAGAAACTCATGGCAAATGAACTTCTTAATTTATGAACCGTTATATCATTTCGCCCTGGAAGTGCTGCAGCAACATATTTGTCGAGCATAAGCTCAATTCCCCGGACTGATATTCTGCTTCCTTGAGGGTTAATAAACAACGGGTCAGATGGGAGAGCAGAAAATTTAATATTAGCTTTTCGCTGTTCAAGGTATTCTTTTAAATATCCGGCTTCTTCATCTGAAAAATAGACTTCCCGGTATTCATTTCCTTTTCTCCGGACTCCAGTAGCACAGCATCTGTCTAAATCAATATCCCCGATATCAAGACTCTGAAGCTCAGAAAGTCGGAGACCGGTGTCAAGGAACATAAATATAATGGCCAAATCCCTGCAACTTTTTTTGTCAGCATGTTTAAGCTGATTTGAAGTAAGCCCAGTTCCGTATTTAATAGTGTTAATAAGCGCTTCCTGCTCATCACGGTCAAGATATATGACATAATCCTTATTCTCGATTTTAACCTTAGTAACACCGGTCATAGGATTGTTGTTAATCTGTCTTAATGTATTTGATACATAGTTAAATATTGCTGACAGACTAGCACGCATACGGGCTGCAGTAGATGGAGCATGGGACTCAAGAAACAACTGAAGAAAACGGTCAATTTCGTCAATGGTGATGAAATCTAAATCAGAACCTTCAAGATCAATAGGCTGTTTATTTTTGAAATGCTTGTTATTGGATGTTATGTATTTAAAAAAGATATTCAGATCTCTTGCATAACTTAATCGTGTGCTGATTTCTCGTTCAGAAGCGCGATTGAGCAGGAATCCAGAACAGAACTGTGGGAGTGTATCGAGCTGTTCTAAAAGCAATTCGGATTTTGATTTCTTTTCGTATGGCATAAAAACCTCCTTGGACAAAAATTAATTCAGCCGAAAAATCACAGGG
>OIYR01000904.1_pt1 | contig 15952 bp, 11 predicted proteins | sample 1588221 | NCBI WGS metagenome assembly OIYR01 (sample SAMN03283292) | human gut metagenome | biome: human-associated habitat; material: feces | host: Homo sapiens | place: Peru | collected 2012 | reverse complement strand
AAACGGCAACACAACTGTTTGTGGTACCCAAGTCAATTCCAATTACTTTTCCCATAATTATATCTTTTTTTATTTTTATCGTTGTTAATAATGTGATTTATCTGATGTCCCATTTAACAAAGCGTGTGCCAAGGGGAAGGGATATGACAGTTTGGCAGACTTTTCTGATTTTTGTGACAAGATTAGCCTTCTATACCTATTATTATATAACGTCAGAAACGATTTTCTCTCTTGAAATCTTGGTATTGTCAAGGATTATCATTAATTTTGCAGCCGATATAGAGATGACACCTTATTATATATATAAAGAGTTATCCAATTATATATAAAGCGTTATCCGACATAGACAAAAATACAGTCAAACATTTATTGAATGGGAAGAAACAAATACTCAGCAGGAGAAATCAAGGAAATCGGCAAGTTGCTCCGACTAAAGAATGCTGGCAATAGATTGCAGCAGAAACTGATACGTCACGACCTTCGTGTGAAATATGAGTTCAACATCTCCGACTTCAATGAGCCGGGCAAGGCTTTCGGAGAGGAAGAACTGCAAGCTGCAGTGAAACGTGGTGCCATCCAGATACTCGATGATGCCACCATCGAGGCAATGAAAGCTAAACGTGCCAGAGACAAGGCTCGTGACGAGGCTGAAAGACAGAAGGAAGCCGTAGCCAGCGGTGAGCAGACCGACTGGAAGGAGGCGATGAAGGAATGGAACGAGTATTATAATGAATAATTATACATTGTACATTATAAATTATACACTAAATCATTATGGCTAAGATTATCATTAAGACGACAAAAGGCGACATCAAGGTGCGCCTCTACGACGAGACTCCCCTGCATCGTGACAATTTCATCAAGTTGGCGAAGGAGGGATATTTCGATGGCACACTCTTCCACCGTGTCATCAAGGACTTTATGATCCAGGGCGGCGACCCAGACAGCAAGGGTGCTTCCAAGGGCAAGATGCTCGGCACAGGCGGCCCAGACTATACCATCCCTGCCGAGTTCGTTTATCCGCAACTTTTCCACAAACGTGGTGCTTTGAGTGCAGCCCGATTGGGCGATGAAGTCAACCCTAACCGTGAGAGCAGCGGCAGCCAGTTCTATATCGTTTGGGGCAAGACCTACAAACAGAACGAGCTCAAGCAGATGGAGAAACAGATGGGGATGCAAATGGAGCAAACCGTCTTCAACCAACTTGCCAAGGAGCATCATGATGAAATCATGAACTTCCGCCGCAACCGTGACCGTGAGGGATTGATGAAGCTACAAGACCAACTCATCGACGAGACCAAGGCGAAGTGCAAGGAGCAAGGTTATCCTAGGTTCACCGAAGAACAAGTGAAAGCTTATACCGAGACTGGTGGCACTCCTTTCCTCGACAACCAATACACCGTATTCGGCGAGGTAGAGGAAGGTTTGGACGTAGTGGAGAAGATTCAGAACTGCGAGACCTTGCGTGGCGATCGCCCAAAGGAAGACATCAGTATGGGGATTCAAGTAGTCGAGGAATAACCCCGACTACCCAATTCCCAGCTTCATATACATTATTATATAGAGTACCTCATTAAGTAGCCTAGACTATTCATTCGTATTAAATATAAAAACAAATCAAAACTAAAGATGAAAAGCAACTACATCTCAAAGGGCATCATAATGCTCTTGGCATTGGCTGGCTCTAACTACAGCTATGCCCAACAAGCCACCGTTGTGGTCAACAACCCCACCGACGCCCAACGCCAAGAATTGGTGGAAGTCAACATAAGTGACGTGAAAGCCAAATTGGCAGGCATCGCTCCCAAAAAGGGCGAGGCTTACATCGTCAAAAACAAGCGAGGGCAGCAGATTGGTTCACAGATTACCCACGATGGCAAACTCCTCATCGATGCCAGCATCCGTCCTCATGGCTCTGCCACCTACTATATCAGCATCGGCAAGCCATATCCACAGAAGGTGTGGACTACCGGAGCACTCTACAAGATGCGAAAGGATGACATCGCTTGGGAGAACGACCGATGCGCCTATCGTGTCTATGGCCCTGCCCTCCAACGTACTGGAGAGCGTTCCTTCGGCACCGACATCTGGGCGAAGAACACACCAGACACCGTGGTATATGAACGATATGTAATGGACAAGCAAGGCAATGTCGATGGCGACAAGGTCGATGAGAAAGTGAAGAGTGAAGAACGAAGAATGAAGAATCTCTCAGGTGCAGCCCTCGAAGCACAGAAAGCAAAGATCAAGGCTTTGAAGGCAGAGTCGTACGAGATAGATGTCACCACCTCCTTCCACCTCGACCACGGCAATGGTCTCGACCCTTACCGTGTGGGAGCCACCCTCGGACTTGGCGCACCTAGCCTCATGATTGGAAATCAACAATTCTTGCCTTACTGCTACAAGACTTACAAGATTTTGGACAATGGTCCGCTTCGCTTCACCGTAGAGCTCACTTACAATCCTTCCACCATAGGAGATATGCAAAACGTGGTGGAGCATCGCATCATCTCGCTCGACAAAGGCAGCAACTTCAATAAGATGACCGTTTGGTACGAAGGTCTCACCCACCCTACCGACTTCGCCACTGGTTTCCCTATCCACGAGGAAGACACCGAGACCAAGACTTTTGCCAAGGACTACGTGAGCTATGCCGACCCAACCGACAACATCGAGGTCAACAATTCCCAAGTCTTTGTAGGCGTTCTCTTCCCTAACGGTATCGACAACACCTACTACCAGCTCTTCGACAAGAAGCACGATGGAGCGACAGGCCATGCCCTCGGGTTGAAGCGTGGTCTGAAGAATGCCGAGAAGTACAGCTACTACTTCGGTGCAGCCTGGAGCAAGTATGACGTTCGCAGTTACACCGAGTGGCAAATCCGCATCAAGGAATTCTTGGAGGCATTGAAGACTCCACTTCAAGTCAAGCTATAGTTGAAAAGGACTCCATATCAAGCAAAACTATAATTGACACCCCCCATTCAGAAGAAACTCAACATTCATTTAATAACTAAAAATATAAAGCCCTGCGTCTCTTTCTAAAGGCGCAGGGCTTTCTGTTATATCTTGCCAAATAAAAAACGATGTCTTACTTTGCCAAGTCGAAACCGACACGTACACCATCGTAGTTCTTGGTGATATTGCCGATGGTGCTGAGGGTAGAGTTGCCACTCAATGCTGTCAAGGTCTGAACCAAGGTCAAGAGTTTCTTCGACTCAAACAAGAGGCTCACACCACTCGTCTTCTTGGTTGCGAAGCCAGAGATGCTGAGCAACAAGCCCTTCATCGTGATGGCGTGGGTCTTCTCATCGAAGGTATAAGTACCCTTCCAAGACTTGCCATGAATCTTTGACTCGAAAGTGCCGTCTGTATTAAACTTGAAATAAGTATTGGAGCTAGTGAAACCAGCCTTGGTATAATAAGTGCTCAATTCACTCTCTATCTTGTTGGCTGCGATATCACCACCTGCCTTAGCCAAGAGATTCTCGGATGTAAAAGCGCAACCTGGCTTATTGTATTTCCAAGTAGAAGCACAGAGGTCTGCCTGCTTGAAGGTAGAAGAGCCAATGACATTGTCCAAGATGCCATTGATGATGCTTCCAGCAGTACTACTACTGCCACCACCAAGCAAACCACCCAATACGCCTGCTATCGTAGAACCGGTAGAGGTGGCTGAAGAAGCGGTGGAAGGAGTTGTGGATGTTGTAGAAGTGCTAGTAGATGCAGCCGTCGTAGCAACTGTGGTCGTGCTAGACTTGGTTGTCTTAGAACTAGTTGTCTTCTTGGTTGTTGTCTTTTTAGTTGACTTCTTGGTTGTTGTCTTTTTAGTTGACTTCTTGGTTGTCTTCTTCACAGGGCAACTTGTCATCTCAGACAAAGAAGTCTCATTCATCTCAGTTGCAAAACTGCCTATTGCACCAGCGAGCACAAGGGCAGCCATTAAAAAAACTTTTTTCATACCTATCTTATATATTATTTAAAATTCGAGTGCAAATTTCGCAAAAAAATAGCAAATAGAGAAAGTTTTTTCCCTTTTTCTTGTGGAAAATCCCTATAAAGAGAGTTAAGAGTGTGAATATTCGGTTAAATCGGGATGAAGATTTGCCAATTGTTTGATGTATATCAAAAAATAGGGCAACGACCTTGCATTTTTATCGGTTTTTCTTTCATTTTCTCTGAGAATGCTCTATCTTTGCAACGTATTCAAATCACAATAGGTTTATCAAAACACAAAAGGTTATGAACGATTGTTTAGTAAAGGTTAACGAAGAGAATCAGAATCAGGCTATCAGCAGATGCCAGAGCATTCTTCGTGATCGCCGCGAGGCTCTTGCCTCTAAGGCTAAAAGCAGAAATTAAAGAGATTATCTTTTAAGAGAGATTCTCGTGTGCAGCTTTGTTTTTCTTCCTGAAGGAAAAGACACTCGTATGTGGTAAATTCCATTGATAAGGAAGAAGGTTATGCTGTAAGATTATGATCTTTATCCCCCGCTCGATAGAGAGTCGAGGACATCACGAAAAAAGTCCCGCTGTAAGGAATTTCATCCTAACAGCGGGACTTTTTTGGTTCCTGAAGGCAAGTTTACATTTGCGGCTGCAAAGTTACATATTTTTCTAAAACAGCCAAATATTTTTGCAATGATTTGCCCATCTCTGTCATTATCTCAATTAATTAGCGAGAAATTTGCCAATTTCCTTGATGGTAGCATTGGCAATTATTCCCCAATATTGCTTTGCTTTTCTTCCTCTTCCTCGTCGTCAAAGCTCCAAGTGTTAAATTGCTTGGCTTGCGCATCCGCGCCATCAGCACCTAGAGAAGCATTTCCGACTCCTGCGCCTTCCAGGACAGAAGAGGAAAGGTTGAGCTTGATGGTCTCAGCCATGGGTGCTATATATGTTCTTTTCATCTTTTTATTTTTTTATTTGATTATTATTTTCTTACCATTGATGATGTAGATACCTTTTTGGGTAGGGCTTGTTACTTTTCTTCCATCCAAGGTGTAATAGGTTTTGCCACTGGTGACCTGTGATGGAGCAGTCATACCATGGATACCCGTGGTATCACCAAACCAGTCCAAATAAATGACGGTCTTGGCTGTGGCTGCATTGTCATTGCTTGGATTCTTCAGCTGCAAGTATGCTAAGTTGCTCTTGACATTGCCTTTTACCCATTTATAGAAACACTGTTGGTTGCCATCTATCACCTCGCCCAACGGATTTTCATTCTTGTCCAAGTGGAAATACTTGGTGGTCAAGATGTAGTTCTGGCAGCCCTCTTTCTTCGCTTTTCCAAATTCAGTCCCTTTGTCACCTGTTCCTACCAAGGCATTGCTTGCGGGCTTTTGGGGAGTAGTGTTGTTGACATCCGTGGTGAAGATAGGATGGCTCTCACCTAAGTTGCCGGAAGTCTTCAAGATGACACCTTCGCCAGAAGCGGATTGGTTGTTCGGCAATTTCGTGAAATTCACGAAGGTGGCATTCGACTTATAGTCGGTAGAGACACTGTAGGCAGTGACTGCCGTTCCGTTGAGAATCGCGTTCAAGTTGTAATCTACAGGGTAGCTCTGGCTACATGTGGCATACTTGATGTAATCTTTGCCAGCACTTCCTATAGTCTTGTTGTCCTTGACGATGGCTATGCGATATAGCTTCAGGTTCTGGAAACAGAAGCTGACATCCCCCGTAGATGTTACTTTGTACATACTGACATTGTGTAGAAGGTCGTTCTGATATGTGCGAAGACTATCTACGTTGATAGAATTGAGATTGAAGAATTGATCTGTATATTCTACAAAAATAGTTGAGCCTGTCGGCACGTCTTGCAATGTCATGTAGTGAGTACCACCAGTCATGTCTATGTACGAAGTTTCTGTTGTTGTAGCAGGGCATATGCAGAAACGATTGCTTCGATTATTGACAAGGGTGAAGAGGATTCCCCTTAGTTCTTTCATCACGTTTCCATCACCAAATCGTATTTCTTGGTTTTGGTTAAAACGACGCTTGTCACTTTTGTTTGCGCCAAAACTTCCATATGCAGATCTGTTGTTGACAGTTCCTTTACCCCAAAAAGAATTGTTGGCTGTTGCGGATTCTTCAAGTTTACTCCAACTATCTTCGGAGATATTTGTGAAATCCCAGGTATAAACATCTTTTCTATCACGAGAGTCAGAGGCCTCTTTAGACTTAGGGGTCTCGAAATAGAACTTGAAGTTTTTATCCATTGGCTTCCCGCCAATTCCTACAATGGCGTATGTAGGAATTGTCACCTCATAGCGCATGCCATAGAATAAGTTCTGGCCAGAGTAATCAAAACTCAATTCGTTTTCTTTTTCTTTGGCATGATGAATAGAATTATACTTGTCGCTTCTTCCACTGTAGTATTCTAGAGATGTATAGCTTTCGCTACCACCCATAGGGCGACAGAAAATCAAGGCACCATCCAAAAGTTGGATGTCTTCATTGAATTTTATTTCTATCTGCTTGGATGGTGTCGGCTGAACATCTTCCACTTTTATGGTAGATCCTGCATCAGGGGACGTAGATTTTACTTTTGGTGCGTCACCTGTCACTTTGGCTGTTGTAAATACAAAGGTGATATCGTCCAACTTTCCATCTTTTACATCTTTAAGTTCTGCCTCTTTGTTCAATGTTAAAGTATAGGTATAGTTGGGACGAAGCTGCTGACCTTCTTTGGGCGTAAATACAAGTTTGTTGCCATTTGCGATACCCATCACAGTTCCAATGTCGTGGGTCTCTTTTCCGTCTGCGCTTGTTCCCTTGAGAGTCGCTGCTACACTGCTCGCGATATTCGTATTATTTCCATTATTGTCTTTGGCAGACAAGATGATACGTGTGGTGAGAGGAGCCGCGTTCTGATTGTATGGAGTGGTCATACTCAGGTTTATACCTTTCACGGAACTAATCAAGTGCAATTCAATCTGATTGTTCTTCAAGGTAGAGCCTTCTGTAGCATCTTTCAGGCTACCGGCAGTAATAGTGATGTCATAATGCTTACCTGCTTTTAATGTAACAGGCACACAAAGTCTCCTTGAATCATCCTTGCTAATGTCGCATTCTTTAGAATCCTTGGTATATGTCGTTTTTGTCGTACCATCGGATACGATGACTTTGAAGTTGTCTGTTTTCTCAAGATTTTCTTCGAAAACAAACACCACTTGGTTGTTGTCGAGTTTGGAAACTGAATCAGCTTTAATTTCTTTATCTCCATTGTATGCTCCCAAATAGTTCAATCCCTTGGTTGAGAATGTGAATCTGCAGATCTTGTTGCCCGTACCCGAAGTCTCCATGATCACATTTTCAGGAATATTCAAGGTATATGTGGTAGCTGACTCCAACTGCTTGCCTTGGGGTAGTGTAAAGTTGAGTTTTTTCACGCCAGTTTCACCTGCGGTAAAAGTGGCAGTTACATCCATGTTGTTGTTTATGTCGTCAGAGGTCAATGTGGCCTTGATGGTTTGCTCCGTAGGAGGAGTCTTGGTTCCATTGACATTGTAAGCCCACAATGCTTTTTCAGAAGTCACCGTGATGGATCTGAGGTTAGGATCGACTTCTGTTGCGTTGTTCGCAGGTGTTGTCATGGTAAGAACAGGTGCGGCATCAAGTACAGAGATTTGCGAAATCCATACTCCATAATCTGCTCCGTTCGGGTCAATGGTTAGGCTGGCATCACCATCTTGAGTCACTTTGTATATTTCTATATTGTTCGTTCTTTCTTGAGAAACTTCCAGGTTGGTCGTCGGAAGAATGCCTACACCCCTATAAGTAAAAATCTTTACCTTCTGTCCTTTACGAAGAGAAGGAATGGTGATGGTGGCTGTTTTTGGAAGGAAAACGCATTGGTTTTTTCTATCTGCGCATACGTGACCTGTGAAGTGAAGACCACGAAGTAAGTCCACATCATAACCTGTGGCAGCAGTAGGTTCGTGACCAGTGTTTCGCCATTCATCGGCTCCATCGTCAGTGTTATATTTCCAAATTTCAATTACGAATTGGCTTTCTGATTTTTTCCATAGGCTCTCGTCTCTGAAACTCCATGTGTAAGGGTAAGCCTGTACCGTATAATTGTCCAAGCCACCTGTTTGATAAGTGATGTCAATGGATCTGATGTAGGCTTTATCTGTACTATTATTGGTAAGGGATACAGAATTTGCACCTTGGTCTGATGACCAGGTTTGTGTGTTGACAGGACTTGTGGGTATGTCTAAAGTGCCGCCTGTAGTTGAGCTTTCAGTAAAGTACCCTTTATTTTTATCGGTTTCAAAATTAAATACAATTTTTGTAATCTTCATTTCTGCTGACAAGCTTGAAATCGTGATGTTGGCACTTGTCTTTAGCGCAATCGTGTGTCCATGGTTAGAACCATCAGGATCGGCAGTGTTCCAACTGGCCCTGTCATCGCTTGCTGCAGTGATTGTCAAAGTAATGCCTCCATTTTTAATCATTTGGTAACTTCCTGCGGAAACGTTCAGTTTGGCTAGGTTACAATCGTTTGTCGGTGATGCGGCACCGAATGTCATCGTCTTGTCCGCCCAAGCATTGCTTCCCCAGAATACCATCAGGAGAAGCAAGCAAAAGTCAATCAATCTTTTCATTTTACTTTCATTTATGTTTTTTGTTTTATTTAATCATCGCTTTCTTGTTGCCTATATCTATTGAATGTGATTTATCAAAACAAAGAATGAATCTCTGTATTGCACTCAAATGTTTTTCAGATACGGCTTGACAAGTTCATTTTATTATTATATTGCAAAATTACTTTTTCCCATATAGATAAAGGTGCAATATTGAAATTTTATAGTGGACAATAATGAAAGTGTATTCGAATCCAATTCATAAACTACATTTTTTCTTCTCTTTTCGTGCATTTCCACCAATTTCTATTCGAAAATCCACCATGCCGATTTTTTTTGTTGTAGTTTGTTATCACAGAAAAAATAGTTCTATATAATTCACTGAGCCCACTTAAAAAAGGGGCTCAGTTTATTACTTTTCTACTTTGCAACCCGCATTGCGGAGCAACTGGAGAAGACCATTTTCACCACCTAAATTGGCGGCATCAACAACAAAGAAGGTTGGCTTCTCTGCCATCACAGCCTGCACCTTTGCAGCCCAAGCCTCAAGAGTTGGTTGAGAAACATGAGCGCCTGTAGCCTTGGCTGCAGCATCTACGTCCTGTGCCTTGAAAGCACCTACAGATTTATTCAACTTGGCCAATTCAGTAGGCTCATTCTCAAGAAACTCTACCAAGCGTGCCACCTGCTGTTTCAGATCACTCTTATAGGTAGCATTGATATAAGCATCAATATCACTTAAACCGCCTACAGTCTCATTGTTTGCCTTTGCCTGTGCTTCAAAATACTGGTCGAAAGTATGAGTAGGATCATACATACCCATGTGATTGGCCACAAAAAGCAACTGCTCCATGTCTTCCATCAAAGCTGCAGGAGTCAGGTTACCATACTTTTTCCGCACATAGGAACTACGGAAATCCACCTCCATGTATTTCTTGAGGAAAGCATTAAGCTTTGTCTGCTGAGCCGGAGTAAGCAAACTGAGAAGAGTCTTGCCGTCAGCCAGTTTCTTAGCGTCATTGATGGTCTCTTGATAAGCCGCCTTGTTTACCTCGAAATACATCTGATCGGTATTAGTAAGTGCTTCCTTCAACTCACCACTCAGACTAACAACACCCATAGGATTCATGAGCCGGTTGGAAGCCATGATATAGGAAGGCTTCTGGTCGGTACTATCTTTACTAATCTTGTAAAGAAGCTGTGCCTGCACACTCACCATGCTTACACTTATCAGCATAAGCGCCAAAACAATTCGCTTCAACGAATTGAAATTCATCTTCTTGAAATTCATTTACTTTTAAATTAAAACATTAAACTTATCTTTCACTAAACTCTCTATTTTGTGGACAAAAGTACAAAAAAATCCCGATACAACAACAATTGTATCGGGATTTTATATATTTATGTGACATTTTTCTTGTTACTTAGCCTCACCAGCCTTTGTTGCATGCATGATAACCTCTACGTGGTTGCCATCCTTCATCACTACATTCTTGAGGAAATCGCTCACTGCCTTTGCATCTACAGAGCTTACCTCCTTCTTGTAGTTGGTATGAGTATCAATACCATGAAGCAGATACTCAGAGATAACACCCATCCAGTAACCATTCTGCTTACAGCTTACATCAGCCTGCTTCAGAAGGATTTCCTTCACTTTCTGGAGGTCATCCAGATTAGGCTGCTCCATCGCATCCTTCAAACCAGAATAGAAGTAAGGAATAGCATCCTTAGACTTGTCTGGGTTCATCATTGCATTACCAGTAACACCTACACGCATGGTCTTACCATCAAGTTTTACACTTTCCATAGCATCAGCACCAGCATAATAAGCAGCGCTCAACTTTTCACGGATATTACGGTTGTAATCCATATTGATAACGCGAGCTGCGATATCAGCAAGAACTGAGTTGCGCAATGTATAAGGAGCCTCTGAGCACCAGATCTCAGCAGCTACATCCTGTGGATTCTCCATTGCCTTGGTGAACTTGTTGACAACTTCACCCTTCACTGGCAATGTCTCTACGTTCTTAAATTTCTTTCCGTTGTTTGGCAAAGAAGCGATATACTGCTCGATAAGAGGAAGTATCTTAGCCTCATCGAAGTTGCCGACAAAGAAGAAGGTATAATCCTTCGCATTACCGAAAAGCTGCTTACCAAGTTCAAGTGCGCGGTCGTAGTTTACACTCTTCACCTCATCCACTGTCATTGTGCGGAATACAGGGTTACCAGGATAGAGCGTGCTGGTCAATGAATCCTGGAATACAGACTGAGGATTGTTGCTACGGTTAGCGAGTGCTGTTACCTGATTGTTGATCAGGTTGTTGACAGCCTTCTCGTCCTTAGTCAGATTGGTGAGTTTCAAATAGATGAGCTGCATCAAAGTCTCCAAATCCTTTGGAGTTGAGACACCACCCAAACCATGACGGTATCTTGAAACACTGAATCCGCAAGAAGCAATCTTACCAGCCAATACCTTCTCAAGGTCATTATTGGTAAAGCCACGCAAACCACTTGAGTTCATCAAGGCACCCATCATCTTCACCTCGTTGAGATCCTTTGTTCCGAAAGCAGAAGTACCACCATCGGCAGTAGCAGCAAACTGTACCTCGTCGTTCTTGAAGTCAGTCTTCTTGAGCACTACTTTGGCACCATTAGAGAGGGTAAGCATCTTGTAACCGAAGAGTTTATTCTCTGTAGTCTTCTTGATCTTACCAGCCTTAGGAAGCTCTGTCATCAATGGTTCCTGCTTTACATTATCAACGTAAGCTTCGAGCTTTTCACCACGCACCTGCTTTACGACGTCAGCCAACTGCTGCTGTGTTGGATAAACAGCACCCTCAGCATCACGCATCATCAGAAGTGTTACGAAGTTGGTATCAGTCTCGCAAATCAACTTCTTGGCATAAGCATTCACGACATCCACAGGGAGGTTTGGCACCATCATCTTATAGATCTGATATTCATCCTCTACAGAAGGGATTGGCTCATTAGAGATGAAATGATCTACATACTGAGAAGTAAACTGCTCATTCTTCATCTTATCACGGTTAGAATACATCTTATCCAAACCGCTCATGAAATCCTCTTTATAGCGAACGTACTCAGTAGCCGTGAAACCGAAGTCCTTAGCACGCTTAGCCTCACGGAGAACAGCTGCATAAGCCTCAAGCATCTTGCCAGGCTTGGCAACTGCAGAAAGACTGAAAGCATCCTTTGTGCGGGAAACCAAGTAGCTGCCATTATCACAACCAGCCTGGAGATATGGACAGTCAGCCTCCAATGACTTTTCGCCCAAACGAGAGCTAAGCATGCTGGCAATTGCACTCTGAACATAAGAAGTAGCGAAGTAATTGAGATTACCCTTCAAAGAGTCAGGTGTAGCATCGTGCTTCATGCTGATCATAGCCACATCGTAGTTCTGCTCCTTGTCCTTGTCAACTACATAGATAGCTGTATCATTGTCAGGAACCAACTCAGGGATCACCTTTGCTGCATTAGCAGGAACCTTGATGCCGCTGAAGAGTTTCTTGATCTGTGCCTCTATGTGATCAACATCTATATCACCTACTATGATGATAGCCTGATTGTCCGGACGATACCATTTGCGATAGTAAGCACGGAGAGTTTCAGGATCGCAACCATCAATGATACTCATCAGACCGATTGGCATACGATAACCATACTTGCTGCCAGGATAGAGAGCAGGGAGAGAACGCTCCAACATACGCTGCTGACCTACCATTCTCATACGATACTCATTGTGAACGACATCACGCTCACCCTCTATCGCCTCCTTCGTCAGAGAGATACCATTACTCCAATCCTTGAGAATCAACATGCAGGAATCGACAGCGGTGGCACGGGTAGTAGGAACATCCGTGAAATAATATACCGTCTTGTCAATGCTAGTGTAGGCATTCAAGTTCTTGCCATACTCCACGCCGATGCTCTGGAGATAGTTCTGGAGACTGTTTCCCTGGAAATGTTCGGAGCCATTGAAAGCCAAGTGCTCCAAGAGGTGAGCCAAACCACGCTGGTCGTCATTCTCATTGATGGAACCCACCTTCTGTGCAATGTAGAAACTTGCTACATGCTCAGGGAAATTGTTGTGGCGAATGTAATAGGTCAAGCCATTGTCGAGGTGACCGATTCTCACATTCTTGTCAACAGGTATCTGTGGCATCTGCTGTGCCATCATACTACCTGTAGCAAGCAGCATCATCGCTGCTACGAAAATTTGCTTTAACTTCATTGTTATAGTTGTAAATTAAATATTTTCCTCGTCTTTCGAGTTGTTTGCCATGTTCCTCCTCTATACTAAAGAAACGTAATACCCTTCATTTTAGGTAACTTTCGGGGTGCAAAAATAACATAATTAAAGAGACGTTGCAAGTATTTAGAGTGAAAACTTCCAAAATGCCTCCATTCTTAACATTAAACTAACATTTGCCCAGACGTGCCCTAACATTGCGTTAACACACCTTCCTCGGCTTCCCTGAAAGCCCACCTTATCGGCTCACGTTGAAACTCTTCGTCCAAGACCCACGGAAGAGTCGCACCAAGAAGAGGATGCCTCGGAACGTCAGCTCCACTGCCATGGCTATCCAGACTCCCTCCAAGCCGTAACTCTTCGACAAGCCGTATGCCAAGGTGAGGCGCACAAACCACATCGTACTGAGGTTGATGGCAGCAGGCTTGAAGGTATCTCCAGCTCCCACACAGACACTATAGGTGACGATGCTTGCCGCAAAGAACGGTTCGGCGAAAGCCTCGATGCGCAAACAGGTGGTACCCAACTCCTGGATAGATTCCACTGGCGACAACAGACCTATCATCTCTGGAGCGAAGACATACATCACGACTCCCATCAGAGCCATCACTGCCATGCCCAAGCCCACCGTCATATAAGCGAAGTTCTTGCACAAGTCCATTCGGTTGGCTCCATGCGTCTGTCCCACCAAGGTGGTAGCGGCATCACCAATACCATACCCCGGCATATAGCAGAGACTCTCCGCAGTAATGGCAAAGGAATGGGCGGCGATGGCGATGTTGCCTAGCGGAGCCACAATCATGGTGCTCACTATCTGCGCACCACTCATCAAGATGTTTTGGATGGCAATAGGAATGCTAATCTTGCAGGCATTGCGAACATACTCCTTCACCCAATGGAAACGAGCGGCATCCTGGCGAAGATTCAAAATCTTGTTTTGGCACGCCGCCAACCAGAGGTTAGGCAAGGAGATGCAGATGTATGCCAAGGCTGTGCCATAAGCTGCCCCGACCACTCCCATCTTGAATATATATATAAACAGGTAATTGAAGACCACGTCACAGATGCACACCAATATCGCCATGACGCTCGGTGTGTGCATATTGCCAGCCGACTTGAGCATCATCTCCGAAGTATGATAGAGGAAGATGAAAGGCAAAGCCAGCGCATAAATCAAGAAATAGCGAGAGGAATTGTCTGCGATGTCGCTGCCGCCACCCAACCAATAAGGCAAGGGCAGATGGATCGCCACTCCTATCAGGGCAAGACAGACACTAAAAAGCAAGCCACAAATCAAGGCATGACGAAAAACCTGTCGAGCCTTGACAAAATCGTTGGCACCGATGAAATGCGCCACTTGCACCGAGAACCCCGTGGCTGCCGCACTGAGCAAGCTGCCTATCAACCAAGTGGTAGATTCTATCAGTCCAATGCTAGCCGAAGCCTCAGCACCGAGATGCCCCACCATAGAAGCGTCGATGAAGAACATCATCACCGTGGAAATCTGCGCCAACATAGAAGGGATGCTCAGCCCCACAATCAGGTTGAGTTTCTCCCGGCGAGCCATGTCACGCCCCAAGCGGATGGACTCCATCAAATAATCAGTCTTTTTACTATATAGCATAACTTTTATCAATCGAATGATATTCCATTATCCAGCAAAACGAACGCCAAATAACAGAAAATGGCGACCCCAATTTGAGGAATCGCCATTTTTTATAAACATAAAATAATTACTTTCTCTTCAATCATTATTCCCAAAATACTCACTAATTACCTTTATAAGATAACCAAACCTATTTGTCGTCCTTGAATAAACAATCTTTTATTTACCTTTCTAAACCTAATACCTGTCGTCCTTGAATAACAATCTTAATTTTTACCTTCAAACTAATAACCTAGAACAATCTATTACCTAACTAAAAACCTAAAACTTATTTTTTCTGATGCAAAGGTACAACTATTCCTTGAAACTGCAATGATTTTATGAATAAATTTGCAAGTTTCTAACATTTTTTTGATGTACGTCAACCAAATGTGTGCGAACACAAACACTTGTTTATCCTTTGCAACATATTTTTAGATTTGCTTTCTCACCCTAGCCGTTCCCCCATCATATACAAACAAAATCGCCCTGCCAGCCTTTCCAGCCGACAGGGCGATTTGATGTATTATTTCATTACCCAAGCACCATTACCATGCTTGACACCGTTCAGTATCAACTCGAAGCGGAGCATGGAGTAAGCAGGAATACCCGTCTTCGCCTCTGAGCCGTAACCCAAATTCTGAGGGATGAACACCTGCCAATGGTCGCCAACGTGCATATTCTGCAAGGCAGTGGTGAAGCCATCTATCCAACTGTTTGCCACTCCCTTGGTAGGAAGAGCCTTGGTGGCATCGTATGCACCAGAGAAAGTCTGGTCATATACATATCCATCCTTGTAAGAGGTGGTAGGAATCAATCTTCCACGATAACTCATCTGGATAGAGTCGGTATAGAGAGGAGATACCTCGCTGCTACCTGTGCCCAAGACATGCACCACGATGTAGTCGTCATCATTGTAGGAAGGAGTGTACTGGTTGCCAGCCTGATCCTTGTTGCCCGTCTGATTATTGAGCGACCAGTTGCGTATCACCTTCCACTCTTTGCTACCGGCATTCATCTGCTGTCTGGCAAAAGCCAAGGTGTCGGCGAAAGCCTGGTCGTTGCGTGCCTGCCAGTTGGCAAACTCAGCCTGCGAATCATCGTCCGTCTCGCTGCATGATGACAGCACCAACGCCGTCATCAGCAGAAAGAACATATATTTCAAATTCTTCAAATTCATCTAGATGTATTTGATTACAGATATTAATATACCTATTTATATATATAGATAGATATACGATTAGAAATTCTTGATTTCCTTACCAAGCTTCTTCAATACGCTTGTGATGCTCACACGGTCCTCGATGATGCTGCGGAGGTCGCTGATGGCAACACGCTCCTGCTCCATCGTATCACGGTAACGGAGAGTTACCTTGTGGTCGTTAGGAGTCTCGTGGTCAACGGTGATACAGAATGGAGTACCGATGGCATCCTGACGGCGAT
>OIYR01000903.1_pt1 | contig 15954 bp, 13 predicted proteins | sample 1588221 | NCBI WGS metagenome assembly OIYR01 (sample SAMN03283292) | human gut metagenome | biome: human-associated habitat; material: feces | host: Homo sapiens | place: Peru | collected 2012 | reverse complement strand
TGCAGTTATGGATGAATTAACAAGCATCAAAAATCTACCTTCTTCATTTCTTGATATTGATGGGATTAAAATATATACAACATTAGATATTGATGCTCAAAAAATAATGGAAGAAAGAGTCGGTCCTTATAGCTGTAGAATTATTTCCACAGTTGATTTAGTAAAAGAAGTTGCTAAGTTTTGTGGCTGGAATGGTCAAAAGACCCCTAAAGATAGAAAATTTTTATCAGACCTAAAAGACGTTTTGACCCAATGGGACGATGTTCCCTATAAAGATATTATTGGTTCTTATATAGGATGTAAAGAAATTTGGAAGCAGTTTGGGTATGATGAAGAAAAATGCCTTTACTTTATAATGTGCCGAGAACCAAAAGAAATTCAAAAATTTGTTGATAGAATTGGAGCACGAACTCTCATAGTAGAAAAAGGCGAAGCTAATGAACAGATTCAATCCAATCATGCCGATGCTAACGTTCATAACTATAATTATAATACTTATATTCATAATGAAGGAACTCTAAAAGATTTGGAAAAAATAGCTTATAAATTTACAGATTTATTTTTGAAAGGAGAAAATTGTGAAGGGATTTATTGGTGATATTGATTGGGTCAATGCCGAGGCGCAAAAATACTGGAGTATTCCCGCTTCTTATTCTGAGGAAAAGCGAAAGTCTGAAGTAGTAAATGCTATTTATAGTGGAGACTATTATGGTGCTTTGAAAGTTGATGGTTATTATCAACGTCTCATAAAAGATGAAGATGGAAATTGGTTCTCTTATACAGTACCTAGACCTATGGAACCAGATCGATACAATACAATTTATATTAATGATACAAGCTTAATTGAACACTTTAAAAAGGCCGAATCTAGTGATCTAGAACTCGCAATTGATATAGACTATATGATGGTTCCTACAAATGATGAAGGTTTTGAAAGACCCATCAATCCGTTAGCCTATATTGTATTTGATTTAAGAAACAATCAGATTTTACACTTTGATTTAATTCATCCTGACCAAGAAGATTATGAAGTCATTATGGATAATTTCTTGGGTGCAATCGAACATTTTGGTAAACCCAAACATGTATATGCTAGAAATCCATACATTCTAAATTGGCTTGAATATATATGCGATGAACTAGAAATCCCATTGGTAGAGGATAAATTAGAAGAGATTGATGATATTTTTAATATGTTGAAACAAATGGATATGGAGTGAAGAAGTTAATGAAAAAGAAACTACAAAAACAAATCGATTCCATGATGGAAATGACAATGGAAGCAATCACAAACAACAAGAAATTAGCACCTGCATTAAATGAATTATTTAAATATGCACCGCAAGATGAAAAACATCAATTCGTCTTACTATATGAAATCGCTAATTCATACTTACATGAATTATTAGATATTGATTCTGAATCCCAGGATTATTCTTTTGAAGAAGGTGTAAGAATTTTTATTGAAGAAAAAACAGACTATTTAAAGGAAAAATTTCAAATTTGTACCATTCAATTTCAATTGGAGGATATCACAAGAACCTTCACTTTCCCTAAAAGACTTCCATTAGCGGACATGGCATATTTTCTTATGTCAAGTCTAGATATTGTATGCAGCTATGATTTTATTATTCACTGTGATGGTATTGATTATACTGCTGAAGAAATGCAATTTTGTTCTATTGCCAGTTTATGTTTAGATGAAAATAATTTCTTCTTACTATCCTTCTTTGATTCTGAAAACAATGAATTCTATCCTTTTACAGGAGAACTCATCCATGAAGAATTAAATGAAAAAGAACTTGAATTAGAACGTATTCAAATAATTGAATCCCAAAATGATGGGCCTTGGGTAGACGAAGATGAACATCGAACTCTAGAAGAACAAAATGACCAATTAGTTTCAGGATTCTTCTTTAATAAGATGTTCTATGAAAGGCCTGACCTATTTGAAGAATTAGAAAATGGTAAAGACATCGAAGAATTACTTTTCCAAATGATTGATGAAGAATTAAATGATGATGTTTTTGATACAGACTTATTAAATTAAAAAGGATCGAAATTTTCGATCCTTTTCCTTTGGCTTGCAGCGAATAAGAGAAAAGAGCAATTTACTGTTAAAGTCAGAACGCTCGTGACTTTAGTCATGAGACGAATGACGTATGTAACTGGTTTTCAGCTGTTTCTATACGTGAACCATGATATCCTTAACTTTGCAGAATTTGTATAACTAAAAAATAAAAGAAGCATTAGTAGCTAAATTCACCAATGCTTCTGTCAATATATTTTTCATCCATATCAAATTGTTTTAATATCAATTTCTGCTTTGCAGTTAATGCATATTTTCTTCTGTATTTTCCAACACTGTTTCTTGTACATTCTATATTTTCAAGCTCTGATATCATTCCTGGAACCGTATATGCTTTACGGTTCTTTTTTCTTAGTACTTCTGCTTTCTGGAACAACTCATTTCTTATGATCATTGCGATAAATGTTACAAATACTTTTGATTTCAATGATTCCGTTGTGTGTACACGTGCCTTGTTAAAATCTATTCCGCTCTTCAAACTTCTGAACATCTTTTCTATATTATCTCGACCTCGATATATATCCAGTGCCTTGGATGTACTCATTTCTTCTGACGTTATAATAAAGAAAAATCCAAGATTTCTTATTTCTTCCTTTATATATCGGCTGTTTCTCTGGTATGCAACCAAATATCCATTTTGATCATACTTTAGCTTGAATACTTTTCTATATTTTTTCATTTCTCCTTCTGTAGCTAGTTTTTTTGCCACTTTCTTTTCGATTTCTTTTTCCCACGTTTCATATCTACTCATAAGCGCTATTTTTTCTTCACTAGCTCTTATATCGTCATAGTAAACATGTATATTTGTTTCCTGACCATATAATTGTTTTTTTACTGTTGTTCCATAAACTCCATGTTCACCTATATAATATCCTTCTAACGACTGTACTGCCGCTCCATATTCTTCTATTATTTCCTGACATATTTTCTGATTTTGTTTCATCATCAGAATATATTCATACCCTTTTGATCTCAATGCCTTTATATTCTTTTCCGATATATATCCACGGTCCATTAGGACACCTAGTCTTTCGTGTCCAAACTCCTTCGCCTCTTCTAACATGATCTCAAGTTCCGTATTATCAATAACACTTCCATCATACAATTCATAAAACAATGGCGTTGAATCCTTCTGGTTCACTGCATAGGCAAGATTATACTGTGGCAGCCCTTCATCTACTTTTGGATGGCCATAATCAGCCAGTTCGATTCCATATGCATTCGTATTGAAATTCGTGCTGTCATAACCAACATAAATACACTCTTTTGTGTTGTTCATCTGGTTCCATGCACGTAAGAATAGGTTTATATCCTCTTCCTTAATATTGTATTTTAACAATCTGCTGATCTGCGTATCATCACGTATATTCTTATCCATTACAGGATGGTTTCGCATAAAATTAGGATAATACTGGAATGTACAACTCTCATTCGCGATCATATATGAAACAATATCTTCAATAAATGGTCCTAAATCACCAAATATAGATGACAGCACATCTTCAATCTGTAAATCTCTAAACAATTTTTGAACAACAAGAAAACAACCAATACGTAATGTATCCGAGAACTCAGGTGTTTCCTGTTCTACACAGACATCCGGATAATACTGTTCAAAATATTCATTAGGAACCATCCATTCCTCATCGATCATTTTACCAATCAGTTTTCTGTTTTCCACCGTATACTTTTTATCTTTTTTATAAGATTTTCCAATAACCTGATACACATATCCAACGCCGTTTCTTTTTTGAATTTTAGTCGTTTTAGGGCGAAGAACCTTCACATTTTTGAGTAACATAATAGCCTCCAAAAGTAGTTATACTGTATAACTCTATTATATCATAGATTCTGCCAATAAAAAAGTTGAAATCTCCCATAAATACAGGAAATTTCAACAATTTATTCAAAAATTCAATTGTAGTTATACATTTTTCACAAAGTTAAGGTGATATAATATATACGTAGAATACATCGTAAAAGAAGGAGATTTCGATATGTATACAGTACGCTTTCAATTGGAACTAAGTGGATCTGAGAAACGTTTTTTGTCGAAGTCTTTTTTCTATGCGAATCAGATGCATAATCAATTAGTTCGATATGCTACTAATCGTTTGAATGCTTTATTTCATGATAAAGAATATGTGGGTGCGCGCAAAGCTTATGGTGAAGCTGAATTTTCTAAAAAGAAAGTATCTGAACTATCATCTTCTGAAAAGAAGAAGAAAAAAGAATTGTCCAATATCATGTGCAGTAAACAAAAAGAATATAATCTAACAAAGACTTCTTTATGTAAGTTTGTATCCAAAGAACAAAAGAAATACAAGAACTACATTAACTCTCATCAGGCACAGGCAGAAGCTGATGCTGTATATAAGGGAGTGGAAAAAGTTCTTTTTGAAGATGGGCGTCATCTTCATTATCGAAGATATAATAGTTTTGATTGTATCAAACAAAAATGCGCTGCAACAGGTGTACGTCTTTCAAGATGGGATACCATCTGCTTTATGAAACACTACTACAAAGTTCGTGTTCCAAAGAATGAATATATCCAGAACATCATTTCATCTGTTGATTTAAAAGAAGATGTTGTTTATTCATTTTTAAAGAGGATCGAATTCAACAGTGGATTCAAATATTATGTAGTGATCACACTTCGAGGTGATGCACCAAAACGAATCAAGTTGTCAGAAGATGGTGGATATCGTACAGGTGTAGACTTTGGAACATCTACGATTGCGACAGTCTCAAACAACGAGGTCCATCTAGAAGAACTAGCTCCTGATTCTGTAAATTATGAAAAAGAGATTCGTCATAAACAGAATCTGATAGATGCATCTATGCGAAAACATAATCCAGATAACTATAATAAAAATGGTACAGTTAAAAAGGGAAGACATAAATGGAAAACCACAAGACGATGTAGACGTTTAAAACGCCAAGTTCGAGTTCTCTATCGAAAGCAATCTGCTTATATTAAGACTTCACACCATACCTTCATCAACAGAGTTGTTCAGAACACAAGCGAATTCATCCTTGAGCCAATGAACTTTAAAGCTCTTCAAAAGAAATCAAAGAAGACAGAGCGTAAAGATGAGGCAACGGCAATTAAACAAAAAGATGGCTCTTTGAAGATGGTGTGCAAATATAAACGTAAGAAACGCTATGGACACTCCATCAAGAACCGTTCTCCAGGTCTTATGCAGGCCGATTTAAAAACAAAGGCAACACAATATGGAATACCATACTACGAAATAGATATTCATCAATATCGTGCTTCTCAACTTCACCATGATACAGGTGAATATATTAAACCTACTTTAAGTGAAAGATTTAAAACGATTGAAGGACATAAAGTACAAAGAGATTTGTATTCTGCTTTTCTAATTTGTCATACTGACGATACATTGACTGCACCAGATTTTAAAGCCTGTCATCTTGACTTTCCACATTTTGTCAAGATGCAGGACTCACTGATTTCAAATAAGAAAAAATGTGGACACACAATGAAATCATGCTTTGGATTCTAGCATAAAGAATCTCTCATCCAGTCAGGTCTCAGGCGTAAGCCCTGCTGGATGCAGTATGAGTTTACAGAGTACAGTCCACATGGATTGGAAATGCTCGAAAAACAAGAGCTATGCAAAGACTATATGTAAGGTCTAGAACCATGCTGAAAGCTTTGTGATGCTCCATTTCTCGCAATGAGAGAAAGAGAATCTCGTCATTTTAATGATGAGAGTACGTCAAAAGCCAAGATTTATATATTATTCTTCATATTTTAATGCATCTTTACCACGAGCCCCTGTTGAGATACGAATAACATCCGCAACATCGTAGACAAAGATTTTTCCATCCCCAATATTACCAGTATATAATGCCTTTTTAGCTGCCTTAACAACATCTGCTACAGGCACTTCACTAACTACAACTTCAACCTTTAATTTAGGAAGCAATTCCATATTTACTTTAGCACCACGATAGAAGCTTGTTTGACCCTTTTGTACACCACAACCAGATACTTTAGTAACAGTCATACCTCCAATACCAATTTCATTCAATGCAGCCTTGATCTTATCAAATTTCTCAGCCTTAGTGATAATAACAACTTTAGAAATAGAACCATCACTATGAATGACTTTTGTAGGTACCGCATCATCCACTTCTACACTTGGAGTGTAGCTAGAATCTTGAATTGTTTCTAAATAGTCACCAGGAACATCGGCTTCTAAGGCAAAACCAGCATATGCACTTTCCAATCCATGTTCCATTTTATCAAGACCCACAATTTCTTCATGTGCACTAACACGTAATCCAACCGTCTTTTTAATAATGTAGAAAGTAATAAACATAGTTACGGCAGTCCATGCACCAATTGCCAATAAACCTAATAATTGAACTCCTAATAAGTGGAATCCACCACCATAGAATAAGCCTTGTGCTTCTGGCATTGTATCTGTTCCACAAGCAAATAATCCAACACAAATCGTTCCTAATACACCATTACCAAAGTGTACAGCTACAGCTCCTACCGGATCATCTACTTTTAATTTATAATCCAACAACCATACAATGAAACAAACCATACATCCAGATAAGATACCAATCATGAATGATCCAAATACGTTTACGGCATCACATCCAGCAGTAATCGCAACTAAACCAGCCAAAGAACCATTTAAACACATCGCAACATCTGGTTTTCCATATTTGATCCAAGTAATCAACATAACTGTACATGTCGCAACAGCAGGAGCTACAGTAGTTGTCGCAAAGATAGTAGCTAACTGAATACCATTTGTAGCAGCAGCACCATTGAATCCATACCAGCCAAACCATAAGATGAAACATCCAAGTGCACCAATTGTTAAGCTGTGACCTGGGATTCCTCGTGGAGTTCCATCTTTATCAAACTTACCAATTCTTGGACCTAACATCCATGCACCAATTAAAGCAGTTAAACCACCAACATAGTGAATGGCAGCACTTCCGGCAAAATCATGGAAGCCTAGGCTACTTAGCCAACCGCCGCCCCATACCCAGTGTGCTTCAATTGGATATACGATCAAGCTAATCACAAAACTATAAATACAATAAGAAATGAATTTTGTTCTTTCTGCCATAGCCCCAGAAACAATAGTAGCAGCTGTAGCACAGAATACTAAGTTGAATGTAAAACTTGACCAGTTTGTTCCGGCAAAATCTGTCAATGGACTTTCTCCCCATCCAATAAGTCCCGCAAAATCTTGTCCCATCAATAGGCTATAACCAATAATTAAGAATGCGACAGTTCCTAAACAGAAATCCATTAAGTTTTTCATAATGATATTACCGGCATTCTTGGCTCTTGTAAATCCGGCTTCTACCATCGCAAATCCAGCCTGCATAAAGAATACAAATGCAGCTCCGATTAGGTACCATATTCCAAATACCTCTGTTAAAATCTTCTCCATAATATTCCCTCCTTACACAAAAGAAAAAGGCACTTACAGCTCATGTATTTCATGAACTATAAGCGCCTTTGCTTTATGTATGTACGTATTTTATTCTGTGTGAAACAATTTGTCAACTATTTTCTGAAACATTTTGAAAATTTCTTTCCATATAATAATAACTAGGAATCAAAATTATAACAGCACCAATCCATGCCAATACTTCTACAGGATACAGTCCCGCTTTGCCAAAATAGATAGGTAGAATCAAAGCTCCAGAAATTCGCATCAATAACTCAAATAAGCCAGATACCATAGGAATGAAGGCATTGGATAAACCTTGAATCGTAGAGCGATATGCATGCAACATATATAAAATTGGAAGGAAAACCGTTAAACATCTTAAGAAATTCAATCCATATGTCATTGCGTCAGTAGCTCCTTTACTTGTTTTTGATATAAAACAAGATAAGAAGAATGGACCAAAAATCCATAATATAATGGAAATCAAGATGGAAGTAGCTAAAGATAGTAGAACCACTTTTTTTACACCACTCTTAATTCGATCGTAACGATGTGCACCATAATTTTGTCCCGTATATGTAACCATGGCATAGCCATAAGAAACAGCTGAAATTTCAAGCACTCCATATAGCTTGTTCATAGCTGTAAATCCTGCAAGGAAATAAGTTCCATATCGATTTACGGCACTTGTTAATACCATACCACCAATCGAAATCAAGACATTTTGTAGTGCCATAGGAATTCCTAATCTAAATTGATTTTTATAGTAAGTCATATCTCTACAAATTGATGTAGGCATATATTCTTTCAATTTTAATACATGATACAAACAGAAACATCCAGCTAAAATCTGTGCAATAACTGTCGCAACACCAGCACCAATAATTCCCCATTCAAGGCCCATTACAAATAGTACATCTAGGCCTACGTTACAAATACTGGCAATAATCATGGCTTGTAGGGGTGTTTTAGAATTGCCAAAAGCACGTAAAATACTCGCAAGTGCATTATAAAACATAGTCGCAAACAAACCGATATAAATAACATGTGTATACGCTAAAGCTCGATCCATAATATCGGCAGGCGTTTTTAATAAAATTAAAATATTTGGTAAAAGCGGATAAATCACGGCTAATAAAACCACTGTTGATATAATCGCATTCACAACTAAAGTAGAAATACACTTTTGTACATTACTCTTATCATGCGTACCAAACGCATGGGCTATCGGAATTGAAAAGCCTTGGGCAAGCCCAGTCACAACTGCAATTCCCATCCATGTTAGCCAATCCGAACATCCTATGGCCGCCAATGCCTTCACACCTAGGTGTCTAGAAACAATGATTGTGTCACAAACTGTATATAGCTGCTGAAATATATTTCCAAGCATTAAAGGTAGGGAAAACAAAAAAATCAACTTTAATTCATTTCCCTTCGTCATATCTTTTACTTGCATAAAACTCTCCTGTCAAACAGAGATAGTATACCATAAAGAAAAAAAATTCTGAAAAAAGTTATTTACAGCTAACTATTCTGGAGTTATACTAATAACAGTTAGTTGTGTCTAACTTTTAAGGAGGTAAAATCATGAAATATGCATTCGCAAGTCGTACTGGTAATGTGGAAGAAATTATCAGTTCATTAGGTATTGATGCACTTCGCATCAATGATGGATCTGAAAGCATCGATGAACCATATATCTTATTTACATATACAGATGGATATGGCGATGTTCCTGCTGAAGTCGAAAGCTTCTTGATGGCCAATGGCACATTGATTCAAGGTGTTGTTTGCTCCGGAGATACAAATTATGGTGACGCATATTGCCAGGCTGCCGACAAGATCAGTGAAGATTATGGTTGTGAAATTCTATATAAAGTAGAAAATTCTGGTACACCTGAAGATATCGAAAACATCAAAGCAGCAATTGGAGCTTAATTATGCCGAAACAACGTTTTGAGTCACTATTGGCCAATTATTGTGCACCTGCACTGAAGCAATATAAATATGCCAATATGTTCCACCTTCCAAAAGACGACGATAGTATTCGATCGTTTATCAAACAATACAATCAACAATTCAATTCAAAAGGGATTTTCTTTATCCTCATAGAACAAGAAACTCAATACACCATTTATGTATACAATTCCAAACTTAAAGACTATATTTCCTCAAATGCAGTTCAAAATTTTCTAAAATCCTATCAATATCCAAATACTTTTGAACTGTGTATACAAGAACTCAAAAAAAGACTTAACACTAAAAACTTTCCTCATGAAATAGGTGTATTTCTTGGATATCCATTAGATGACGTGATTGGATTTATTGAACACAAACCCTATTACTTAATCGGAGATTGGAAGGTGTATCAAAACGTAAATGAAGCTAAAAAGCAATTTGATTTATTTAAACAAACAAAAGAAAAAATGTTGAATCAAATCCATAATGGATATGAATTATCGGAAATTCTTTAACAAATATTTATTTTTTCTTCTTTCATCGACCATATATCGTTTTTCGGTCTATGAATACGTTTGAAAATCATTTAGAATGTATATGGTTGAACAAATCCATTTCACATTTTAGTTCAACCAAAAAAAGATATCGCAAGATATCTCTTTTTTTATTTACTTAGCACATAAGCCAATGTTAAACGTGCACAATCCTCAATCGCTTGAATACTTGTTCTTTCATAGCCATGTGAATTCATACAGCCGACCCCAAATACAGCTGGCATAATGTTGTTTCCTGCGCGAATGGCCGCTGTGGCATCTGAGCCAAAACGATAATAAGTATCTACACAATAGTTGATATTGTTCGCTTTTGCCAAATTGATGATTTTAGTCGTTAATCCCCAATCATAAGGAGAATAGTTGTAGCTGGCCCCAATAGAAACTTTCTTTTCTGAACCATGATTATCCGGTCCAATCAAGCCGATGTCCAAAGCTACATATTCACTCACTTCACTAGGAACATAAGCGCCTCCATGTCCAATCTCTTCGTAAATAGGAAACGCAAACAAAGTATCATAAGCAGGCGTTAAATTCTATTCTTTCAATTGGCGCAACACATCAATCACGGCTGCAACCATAGCCTTATCATCAATATGGCGAGATTTAATGAAACCAGATTCTGTACGTTTAAAACGTGGTTCGACACTAATCAAATCCCCATGTTCAATTCCTAAATCATATACATCTTTAGCACAACTAACATCTGCATCCAATAAAACAGCTTCATTATCTTTATCACGTTCACGACTTCTCGCATCATCAAATACATGAGCAGAATGCGACTTACAAATTACCATTCCTTCATAAGTTTTTCCACTACGCGTATGAATATACACATTTTCACCTTCCACATTATGAAAATTGACTCCACCCAAGTTTTTCACTTCGATCCAGCCATTCTCCATCACATGACGAACCTGTAAACCAATTGTATCTAAGTGAGCACCTACACATACTGTCTTACTAGAATCTTTTCCTGGTACACGTACGTAGGCAGTTCGTTTATTATCAAACTCAAGTTCATACCCAAACTTTCCTACCATCTCCGCTAATTTTTTATGGATTTCAGGATAGAAGCCAACCACACTCGGTGTATTGATCAATTCCTCTAAATTCTTCAACATTTCTTCAGTTTTCACCATAATCTTCACTTCCCTTTCTTGACACCTATTATACAATATTATTATGAAAATAATTATCTCACCCGCTAAGAAAATGAAAATGATCGATGATATCAACATAGAATGTACAACACCCCTATTCTTATCCAAGACATCCAAACTTTTAAATCATATTAAAAGTTTAGATTATTCAAAATTAAAGTCTTGTTTAAAATGTTCTGACACAATTGCACAAAGTACTTATGATCAATTTCAAAATATGCGTCTAGACAAAAATACAACGCCAGCCATACTGAGCTATTCTGGTATTCAATATCAATATATGGCACCCCATGTATTTACAGATGATCAAATGAAGTATATTCAAGATCACCTTTATATTCTTTCTGGATTTTATGGTCTTTTAAAACCCCTGGATGCGATCACACCCTATCGTTTAGAAATGCAGACAAAATGCCCATTCTCTTTGTATGACTTTTGGAAAGACGATCTTGCCAAACAAATGGATGAACCCATTTTAAATCTGGCGAGTGAAGAATACGCCAAAATCATCCGAAAATATAAGCCATTGATTGATGTTCGTTTTGTCGAAGAAAATGGTAAGGAAAAAGGTGTTTATGCCAAGATGGCTAGAGGTTCTATGGTTCGCTATCTTGCCGAAAACAACATTCAAGAAATCAAAGATATTACTAAGTTCAATGATTTAGGATATATTTTTGATGCGAGTCAAAGTACAGAAAAATTATATATATTTCAAAAAAAGCTATCATCATGATAGCTTTTCTAATAGTTCTACAACAATTTGGGTTTGTTCCTTAAATGTTGTATAAGCTTCTTCATCCTTATTTAGAATGATATCCATAAAGTCCTGACACTCATACAACATGTGATCTGGTTGTTCAATACTGATTTTTTCTTTTGTATCTATAGCTTTTTTACCAATTTGATCTCTTTTTGGTGCATCAAAATACACATCTTTACATACACCACTACTTGCTCCAGAAACAATAATCGTTCCCTGATCTCCCTGTACATATACTGTGTAAGGACTCGAACAATCTTTCGCACCCGTACAAGTTGCGATAAAATCTGGATACTGCATAATAATGATTCCACTTGTATCAATGCCGTTGTATCCAACATTTTTAAAATAATGAACCTCGCGAGGTTTACCAAATAGTCCTGTCACAAAGTGTAGATTATATACATTGATATCCATTAAAGCACCTCCATTGAAGGCTGGATCAAACGCATTTGTCTGAATATGATCTTTATACTTTTGATACTTTGATGAATATTGTGAGAAATTGCATTGTACCATCTTAATATCTCCACAATTGGATAGATTTTCTTTAATGATTTTATAGTTTGGCAAATGCACATTTGTGATGGCTTCAAAAATATAGACACCATTCTTTTTGGCAATCTCAAATAATTCATTACACTCTTTTAAAGTTGGAGTAAATGGCTTTTCATTAATAACATGCTTCTTATGTTCCAACGCCATTTTCGATTGTGAATAATGTAAAGAATTCGGACTTGCCACATAGACAATATCCACATTGTCATCATTCAACATTTCTTCCATATCTGTGTAATACTTTTGAATTCCATGTTTTTCGGCAAATTCTTTAGCACGCTTTTCTGTTCTCGAATATACACAATATAAATTGTATCGACCATCTAAACGCATGGCTTCAATCATTCGATCTACAATTACACCAGAACCAATTGTTGCGACATTCATCATACTTTTTCTCCTTTATTTTTTACCCAGTTATTTTCTTTTTTCTTCTTTTGTTTTTTTGTCTTACGATAAATAATAAAGCGAACTCCATCCTCGCTATTTTCACCTTTCACAATATAGTGATTGGCCTTACAAACCTTAGAAACAATCGATAATCCAAGTCCAAAACGTCCACCTTCGCCTTTTTCATAAGGCCTAAATAATGATTGAATTCGATCCTCCGGCATCTTTGGACCATCATTACTAATACATAACCAATCTTCTCTTACTTCAATCTTAATATAAGATTTCGCATAACGGAATGCGTTTTCCATAATATTTTCAATCGCAACACGCCATGCTTCAATCAAGCCGTCAAAGAAAACTTCTTCTACATCCGTAATCACTTGAATTTCAGGACGAATTACAGCTGCATTTAATACAACCTGTTCCACAACATCCTTCATATTTGTGACTACCCCCTCGGCATCACTGGCCACTAAGTATTCAACACGATTCATATATAATAAAGAATGGACTTTATTTTCTAATCTCTGTGCATTATCTAAGATGACATCAACACTGCTTTCCAAAGTTCCATATGGATAAATACCATCTTTAATCGATTCAGCGTACGATTTAATTGTCGCAATCGGCGTTTTTAAATCATGTGAAATATTATGTATCATGTCTTCTTTGGCTTTATCCTGCTTTTTCAATTCATCATTCATCTTCACAATCGCAGTAGCCATCTCACCAATTTCATCATCACGATTTAAATGAAGTTCCACTTCTTTTCCATCTTTAATTTGTTCAATATAATTTCGAATCAAATTCAAAGGATGAATAATAGAGAACACCCACATTAAAATAATTAGGAATACAATCATAAACGCAATCACAATAACGTATACTGTAGAATCAATTAATGAATCTCTAAATTGCGTCGCATACGTATCATCCATAAAACTTGCCAAAATTATACCGTCATGACAATAGATCAAACGATAATAATACTTCGAGTTTGCAACTGTAATTGTCCCCTGCAATGCTTCTTCACTTTCAGAATCCATTTGTTTGGATTGTTCTAATAAATACTCATATACTTTATGATTCACTGGTTTTCTTTTAGAACTCTGATTCGAAATCACATTCATTTTACCATCTTGAATAATACAGTTTGTTTGAACACTGTCACTCGCTAAAAACGCATAAATATCATCTAAACTATCGGTTTGTTTTGAATCCACCAATCCAACGATTGGTGTTTGTCGATTTAAAATCAGTTCATACATTTGTTTGGTAATGGTTCGATCAATATTATCGCTGACAAACACAAAGAAAAACATAATAAAAAACATCAAAACCGTCAAAATAATCGTTAAAATTTGTCGTGTTAATGACATTTTTTGAAAATAAAAGGAAGGTCCCTTCATAAAATATCACCTCATCACCAATATTTTACCATAAGAAAAAGAAAAGGGGATACATTTGTATCACCCTAAACGATATCCATATCCATAGATTGTATGAATGTTTAAATTTGGAAGTTTCTTACGCAAACGACGCAAAGTATCATCCACAACACGATCACTACCAAAGTAGTTTTCATCCCAAACATTCTCTAAAATTTTATCACGTGAGAAGGCAATTCCTTTGTTTTTGATAAACATCATCAACAAGTCAAATTCCTTAGTCGTCAATTCAATTTCCACGTTGTCCGCATAGATTTTTCGTTGCTCTTCATCCAATTCATATCCATCAATACTGATGCGATTATTATCATCACGATAAGCACGCTTAATGATGTTGTTGACTCTTAATACTAATTCTTTTGGTGAGAATGGTTTTGTGATATAGTCATCACAACCCTTCTCTAATCCAATAATACGGTCAAATTCTTTATCACGCGCAGACATAAAGATAACTGGCGTTTCTGGTCCTTGAAGACGAATTTCTTCAATCAAGTCAAAACCAGATTTGTCATCCAACATAATATCTAAGATCCACAAATGCACATCATCATCCGCAACATGTGCACTTGCCTCTTCATATGTATAGTAAGAATGAACCTCATATCCTTCTTTACGTAAGTATTGGGCAACTAGATTATTGATATCCTTCTCGTCTTCAACAATACTAATGACTCTTTTCATTGGGCCACCCTCTTTCTAAAAATTATTTTCTTCTAAGAAATCTGTAACACGCTTAACATATTGAGCACATAACTCATCTGTTTTCGCTTCCACCATGACACGAATTAATGGTTCTGTTCCACTTGGACGAACTAAGATTCGTCCTTCATTTCCTAAATCATTCGCAACTGAATCTACAACTTCTTGTAGTTCTTTACTTTCTAGACATGCATTCTTATCTTTTACAGTCACATTCTTTAATAACTGTGGATAAATGAACAATCCTTCACTTAATTCCTTCAATGATTTTCCTGTAGCCTTCATGATCTGTAGAATCTTTAAAGCCGTCATTAAACCATCACCCGTTACTTCATGTTCTAAGAAAATGATGTGTCCACTTTGTTCTCCACCAACCCAGTAGTCATTCTTCTGCATTTCTTCAAATACATACTTATCTCCTACTGCCGTTTGAATATAATCAATCTTATTCGCATCTAAAGCCTTATATAAACCTAAATTTGCCATAACCGTTGTGACAACCATATTCTTGTTTAAATGATTGATTGATTTCATATAGCGAGAACAAATATATAAGATATAGTCTCCATCACAAAGCTTTCCATCTGAATCCACCATGATCAAACGATCGGCATCCCCATCAAATGCCAAACCAATATCATAGTCCCCTTCACGCATCATTCTTTGTAGTCCTTCAGGATGTGTAGAACCACACTTATTGTTGATGTTGATACCATTTGGTGAATTGCTGATGGCTTCTACTGTAGCACCTAATGAATCCAAAGTTTCAACCGCAGTACTTGTCGCAGATCCATTTGCCAAGTCACAAAGAATCTTCATTCCAGATAAGTCTACAGGAACACATTCTTTTAACCAGCTCATATAGATTTCTAGTC
>OIYR01000902.1_pt1 | contig 15964 bp, 11 predicted proteins | sample 1588221 | NCBI WGS metagenome assembly OIYR01 (sample SAMN03283292) | human gut metagenome | biome: human-associated habitat; material: feces | host: Homo sapiens | place: Peru | collected 2012 | reverse complement strand
CAGCAGCCGTGAGCTTGCCGTCTTTGCAGGCTATTTCCTTTGGAGCGCCGATGAATTCAGTGGTGCTGTCATCTTGTCTGTCGCTAAATGCCTCGTGTAAGAGTGTTAAGCGTCTTGGAGTGTAATAAAATTCAAACTCGCTTTGCAAATGATACTCATCAAGCACCCTTTGCCACTTGCTTTGGATATTATCAAGCTCTTTAAGCAAAGGTTTTGCTGGCAACTCTTCAACACCGATTTCTATAAGCAGTCTTTTTTTCATCGCTTTCTTTCATTTTGCAAAATCAACGCCGTATTTTACCCTAAATTTCTTTCAAAAAGGTTTAAAATTTGAGATTTTGCCTTGCGAAAATTATCTTTTTGAATTTTTTGCGAAATTTAAGGATTTTTTAAGCTTAAAAAAGATACAATGCGTGTTTTATTTTAAAGAAAGGACAAATGATGAGTGTGAATTTTAAGCTCGGTTCAGCAAGATTTGGTGCGAATGTGGCTTTGATAAATTTGGCAAATTTTCATTCAAATGCAAATTCAAGCAAAAATTTGCAAGCAAATTCAGCAAGCGTAAATTTCAGCACAAATTCAAGTGCGAATTCAGCCACATTTGCAAATTCTGTTCTTTTTCCTATGATGATGCACACGCTTGTGTGCTAGTGTTTTCTTTATCCCCCAAAATTTAAGTTAGACAAAGTAAAGCCAAAGGGCTTTTGGTGTTTTGCCTTGTAGCTGGCAAAATCAAAGTTGCAAAATGTTAAATTCATCGCAAAGGTAAAGTTAAATTTACCAAAAGCGGATTAAAAAAGTGGATTTAAATTTTGCAAAGCGAGTTTAAATTTGATAAAAAGCAAAAAAATTTGCAAAAACAAATTTAAATTTATAAAAAGCAAATTGTCGCAAAGGGCGAGAATTTAAGCCTTTGTTTGAGAAAGAATTTTACAAAGGTTAAAGCATAAATTTAACCTTAAAATTCAAAAAATTCAAAACAAAGGGCTGAATTTCAAGCCTTTACAAAGGCAGTTTGCAAGCAAAAAGGACGAAAATGAGTCAAAAACAAATTTCTTTCAACGCCTTTGAGATGAACTGCATCTCGCATTTAAGCCCGGGGCTTTGGCGTTACCCAAATGATAGGGCTTTGGAGTATAAGAGCATTGAGTATTGGCAAGATATAGCCAAAATCGCAGAAAAAGGGCTGTTTGATGCCGTTTTTATCGCCGATGTGCTGGGAATTTATGATTTGTATGGCGGCAGTGATGAGGCGGCTTTAAGGACGGCTTTGCAAGTGCCTGTGAATGACCCGCTTTCACTAGCCGTGGTAGGAGCAGCGGTTACGCAAAATGTAGGCTTTGGAATCACAGCTGGCGTGCCTTTTGAGCATCCTTTTCCTTTTGCGCGCAGGCTCAGCACGCTTGACCATCTCACCAAAGGGCGCGTGGGCTGGAATATCGTTACGGGCTATTTGCCAAGCGCAAACAAAAATATGGGGACAACCGAACTGCCCCACGATGAGCGATATGAGCTGGCTGATGAGTATATGGAGGTTATTTATAAGCTTTTGGAGGGCAGTTGGGAGGATAGTGCGGTGATTTTGGATAAAGCCACAGGCGATTTTGCCGACCCAAGCAAAATTCATCACATAGGACACAAAGGCAAATACTTTGATGTCAGTGGCATTCATCTGTGCGAACCAAGCATTCAGCGCACGCCTGTGCTATTTCAAGCTGGAAATTCTGTGCGTGGTAGGGAGTTTGCAGCTAAGCACGCAGAAGCCATTTTCATCGCCCCACCTACAAAAGAGTATGCTAAAACTGCTGTAAAGCAAGTGCGTGAGGCACTTGTGAAGGCTGGGCGCAGTCCGTATAGCGCGAAAATTTATGTGCTGGCTACCATTGTTACTGATGAAAATGAGAATTTAGCGCAGGCAAAGTATAATGATTTGCTCAAATACGCTAGCACGGACGGGGCTTTGGTGATAAATTCAGGCTGGTTGGGGACGGATTTGAGTAAATTTGCCCTTGATGCACCGCTTGATAATATACAAAGCAACGCTATAAGGGCGCAAGTGGAGGCTTTGAGTAATTCTAAAACCCCGCAAGGCGAAACTTGGACTTTAAGGGATTTAATCAAACTCACAGGTATAGGCTGTCAAGGACCTAAAATCGTGGGAAGCGGCGAAAAAGTCGCTGATATTTTGCAAGAATTTGTTGAATTTAGCGATGCAGACGGCTTTAATCTTGCCTATGCTAGCACGCCCGCAAGTTTTGAAGATGTGGTGAATTTCATCGTGCCACAACTGCAAAAGCGGGGCGTTTATAAAAACGAATACGCCAAAGGCTCATTAAGACAAAAGCTCTTTGGCAAGGGCGACCGCCTAAGTAGTGAGCATATAGGCTCGACTTACCGCGTGGGCGGAGTAAATTCCACAGCAAGGCAAAGGGGGTAAGATGCTGTATAATGACTTAGAGCAGGGCATTTACATTTTACACGAAAATGAAGAATGGCTACCGCCCTTTCGCGAGGCTTTTGCGCGTGCTGGGCTGAATTTTGGGGAGATTGATTTAAGCAAGGGCGCGATAAATTTAGACAAAGAGCCGCCAAAGGGCGTTTTTTGGAGCAGAATGTCCGCTTCTTCGCACACTCGCGGACACGCCTTTGCTAAGGATTATGCGCGTGCCATTTTTGCGTGGCTGGCTCGTTATAACAGACGCATTGTTAATCCTTTAAGCGTTTTGGAGCTAGAAGTAAGCAAGGTAGCGCAGTATTTAGCCTTAAATTCAGCGGGCTTTCGCACGCCCAAAACCTTAGCCGCCTTTGGTAAGGCTGATTTGCGCGAGCTTGCACGAAACTTGCAAACGCCTTTTATCATAAAGCACAATCAAGGCGGAAAGGGGCTTGGCGTGCGGCTTTTTGAAAGTTTTGCTGAGTTTGAAAAATGCCTAAATTCAAGCGAATTTGAGCAAAGTGCTGATGGCATTTATTTAGCGCAAGAGTATATAAAGAGCAAAGCCCCTTTCATCACGCGCATAGAATTTATAGCGGGTAAATTTCACTATGCTGTGCGTGTGGATACGAGCGATGGAGGCTTTGAGCTTTGTCCTGCTGAGGCTTGCGAGATAGAACGAAAGCCAAAATTAGCCGCCGCCGCTTGTGATATAGGGGCGAAATTCAGCTTACGCGATGAGATTAAGGCTGAATTTCCGCTTGTTAAAAAGCTAGAAAACTTTTTGCAAGCTCACAAAATCGAAATAGCAGGAGTTGAGTTCATCGAAAATTCACAAAATGAACTCGTGGTTTATGACATAAACACCAACACAAACTACAACAAAACCCTTGAAGATGCACTTCGCGCACAGGGCTTGCAAGGTGCAGCAGATAGGGTAGTGGAGTTTTTAAATGCTGAATTTCAAAAGGAGGTCAAATGAAATTTGCGTATTGGAGTCCCGTTTTTGGGAGCTGGTTAAGAAATGTTGATGATGATAGCACGAAATGCTCGTGGGATTATATCAAAGAGTTGGCTTTGGAGGCTGAGGATTTGGGCTATGCGCTCACTCTTGTGCCAGAGCTTTACCTAAACGACATAAAAGGGCATAAAGCCCCTTGTTTAGACGCTTGGGCGGTGGCAACGGCTTTGGCAGCTTGCACGAAAAAAATCGAAATTCTAGCAGCCTTGCGCCCACAATACCATCAAGTAGCGCTCACAGCAAAGGAGTTAAGCACGCTGGCTCAAATTTCAAATTATCGTTTTAGCGTAAATTTAGTGTCGGCTTGGTGGGAAGAAGAAGCAAGGCAGTATGGCATAAAATTTGACGCACACGATGAAAGATACGAGCTTTTAAGTGAGTATGCGGCGGTGCTGAAAGGCTTTTGGAGCAAGAGTCCTTTTTCTCACAAGGGCAAAATCTATGAATTTAAGGACTCATTTAATGAGCCAAAGCCCGCAAAAGCCCCATTTATCTACGCTGGCGGAGAGAGCGAAAAGGGTAGGGCGGCTATAACTGAATTTGCGGACTTTTACTTAATGCACGGAGGCACGCCGCAAGAAATAGCCGAGAAAATCGCCGATATGAAAGAGCGTAAAAAGCGTGCAGGACTTGGCGAATTTAAGGGCTTTGGAATGGCTGCTTATGTGATTTTAAGAGACACAGAAGAAGAAGCAAAACGCGAATTTGAACGCATTATCAACATAAAAGACGAGAGTGCTTATAAAAATTCTTATGATGATTTTACGGGCAACTCGAATTTAGATGTTGAGATAAGCAAAGAAGAATACAGCGTTTCAAACCGCGGACTTCGTCCAAGACTCATAGGCACCGCCGAACAAATCGCGGCAAAGGTAAAAGAGTATGAAAAAGCTGGACTTAATCTCATCATCATTCAATGTGCAAATATGAAAGAAGAGTTAAGAGACATTGCTACCAAGCTTTTTCCGCTCTTAAAATAAAAATTTTTATTAAAGGCTTACCAAATTTAAGCCTTTAATGCTATAATTTTAATTTTGAAAGGACAAAAATGCAAAATTCAGTGATTGCTTACCCAAGAATAGGCGCTTTAAGGGAGCTTAAATTCGCCATTGAGAAGTATTTTAAGAAAGAAAGCTCAAAAGATGAGCTTTTCCACACAGCAAAAGAGTTGCGCAAAGTGCATTGGCAGGCGCAAAAGAACGCTCAGATAGACTTTATCTCGTGCAATGACTTTTCATTTTATGATAATGTCTTAGACGCAGCCGCGCTTTTTAATGTCGTAGCTAAACGCTACAAGGCTTTGAATTTAGAGCCTTTGGACGAGTATTTTGCGATGGCAAGGGGTTATCAAGGCGCAAACGGCGACACCACAGCTTTGGCGATGAAAAAGTGGTTTAACACAAACTACCATTATCTCGTGCCAGAGTGCGATGATGCCACGCTTATCAAGCTTAATGCCACAAAGATTTTAAGCGAATACGATGAGGCAAAGGCTTTGGGTATAGAGCCAAAAGTAGCACTTACGGGGCTTTTTACCTTTTACAAGCTCATAAATTTCGCTGATGAGGCGACTAAAACGCAGGCAAAGGCTAAACTCATCGAAGCTTACGGGCTTTTGCTTGACACGCTTAATCAAAAAGGCGTAAAATGGGTGCAGTTTGACGAGCCTTATTTGGTTTATGATTTGAGCGCAAGTGATATCGCGCTTTTCAAAGAGATTTACACCGCTGTGCTTGCTCAAAAAGCAGGGCTTAAAATTTTAGTGCAAACTTATTTTGGCGATGTGCGCGACATTTATGAGACTTTATGTAGCCTAAATTTTGACGGCATAGGGCTTGATTTTATCGAGGGCAAAGAGAGTTTAAATCTCATCAAAAAGGGCTATTTAGCCGATAAATTGCTTTTTGCTGGGCTTGTAAATGGCAAAAATATCTACAAAAACAACTACGCTAAAACGCTGAATTTGCTTGGCGAAATTCAAAAATTTGCCAAAAATGTGGTGCTAAATACGAGCTGTTCTTTGTTGCATAGCCCCTACACCATAAAAAACGAGCAAAAATTAGACAAAAAATACCTTGCTCATTTTGCCTTTGCCGAGCAAAAATTAGATGAGTTAAGAGAGCTTAAAGAAATCGCTCAAAGTGCTGATTATAAGGACAATGTGCTTTATAAAAACAATGTTGCTTTGTTTGAAAACAAGCCAAATCGCGACAACAAAAAAGTGCAAGAAAGAGTGGAGAATTTGCAGGATAAAGACTACAAACGCTTGCCCGAATTCAAAGAAAGGCAAAAAATTCAAAAAGAAGTGCTGAATTTACCGCTTTTGCCAACCACAACCATAGGTTCGTTTCCCCAAACGCCAGATGTTAGAAGCAACCGCCTTGCCTTTAAACAAGCTAAAATCAACGCCGCTCAATACACTGAATTTAATCAAGTCAAAATCAAAGAGTGCATAAAACTGCAAGAAGAAATCGGGCTTGATGTGCTAGTTCACGGCGAATTTGAGCGCAATGATATGGTGGAGTATTTTGGCGAGAGCTTGGAGGGCTTTTTATTTACGCAAAATGGTTGGGTGCAAAGCTACGGCACAAGGTGCGTAAAGCCACCTGTGGTGTGGGGAGATGTCGCACGCACAAAGCCTATGACGGTTTCGTGGAGTGAATTTGCCCAAAAACAAAGCGATAAAATCGTAAAAGGAATGCTTACAGGACCTGTAACGATTTTGAATTGGAGTTTTCCGCGTGAGGATATAAGTTTGCGCGAAAGCACGCTGCAAATTGCTTTGGCGATACGCGATGAGGTGCTAGACCTTGAAAAAGCGGGCATTAAAATCGTGCAGATTGATGAGGCTGCCTTGCGCGAGAAGTTGCCTTTGAGGAAGAGTGATTGGCATAGTGAGTATTTAAGCTGGGCGATTCCAGCCTTTAATCTCGTGCATAGCGGCGTTAGAGCGGACACGCAAATTCATACACATATGTGTTATAGCGAATTTAACGACATTATCAAAGAAATTGATGCTATGGATGCTGATGTCATCAGCTTTGAGGCGAGTCGTTCAAATTTAGAATTGCTTGATGCCTTAAAGGCGGCAAAATTCCAAACCGAAGTGGGACCGGGCGTTTATGACATTCACAGCCCGCGCGTGCCAAGTGTAAGCGAGCTTGAAAGCACTATACGCAAGATTTTAGACAAGTTGCCAAAGGAGCAAATTTGGATAAATCCTGATTGTGGGCTTAAAACAAGAGGCTACAAAGAAGTGGTTGAAAGCCTTAAAAATATGGTTGAAGCCACTAAAAATGCGCGAAAAAGCCTGTAAATTTAGGTTTTTAGCATAAAAGGGCGAGTATGCAAGGCAAACAGAGCTTTTCTTTTGAGATTTTTCCGCCACGAAAAGATGACGGCATAGAAAAAATTTACACCACACTTGCCGAGCTTGCGCCCTTGCGCCCAAATTTCATCAGCGTAACATTTGGAGCTGGGGGCAGTGCGAATTCAAAAGGCACGCTAGACATTGCTAGTCTTGTTAAAGATAAATACGAAGTGCCTAGCATAGTGCATTTGCCTTGCATTCATCAAAGCAAAGAGCAAATTTTAGCCATTTTAGCTGAGTGCAAAAAGCGAAATTTAAAGAAAATCCTTGCCTTGCGTGGGGACATTGTCGAGGGCAAGCCTGTGAGTAAGGACTTTGAATTTGCTAGTGATTTGGTGCGCTTTATCAAAGAAAATGGCGATTTTGAGGTGTTTGCGGCGTGTTATCCTGAAAAGCACAACGAGGCAAAAAGCGTTGTGGAGGACATTCACAACCTTAAAATAAAAGTAGATAGCGGTGTAAGCACACTTTTGACACAACTTTTTTTCAGCAATGATGATTTCTACCGCTTTAAAGAAGCCTGCGAACTAGCAAAGATAAGCGTGCCGATATATGCGGGCATTATGCCTGTGGCAAACAAACGCCAAGTGCTTAAAATAACGAGCATTAGCGGGGCGAAAATCCCGCCAAAATTCGCTAAAATCTTGCAAAAATACGAAAACAACGATGAAGCGATGATAAATGCGGGCATAGCTTATGCGATAGACCAAATTGTTGATTTGCTGACAAATGATGTGGCGGGCATTCATCTTTACACGATGAACAACGCCTACATAGCAAGACGCATTTATGAAGCCGTGCATACGCTGCTGTGAGCTTGCATTAACTTTAAAAATTCGCACTTTTTAAAATAGCCTCAAAAACTACACTTTCAAAAAAAGGTAAATTCAAACTAAACATTTAATTTTTTTACTTAAATTGTATATTTTATAAGTTTTATTTAAACTTTCTTGCATTATAATTCTTGCCGTTAAATCAACCAAACAAAGCGAGGACAAAGCTATGTTTATCTTTACACCTTTATTTACGATTTTTGTGTTGCTTATGGGCGGGTATATAGCAAAGCGTATCGGCGTGCTTAAAAGCAAGCAATCGCGGACTTTTTTGGATTTTACCATCATTTTCGCCTTGCCTTGCCTCATTTTCGATAGAGCCTATCACTTGAATTTCGACTTTTCACTTATCGTTTATATCCTTATGGGGCTTTTTTCTTGTCTTGTCGCTGGTGCATTTAGCGTTCTGTGTGGGCGTTTGCTTAAATTTACAAAGCCTACCTTAGTGAGTATGTTTTTGCTTTCAGCCTTTGGTAACACCCTTTTTATAGGCATTCCTATCGTATATGCCTTGTATGATAAACCGCAATTCATCAGCGAGGTGATTTTTTACGATGCGGTAGCCACAGCCTTACCTATGGCACTTTTTGCGCCTTTTATCGTTTCATTAGCTAGCGGACAAAAGGTTAGCTTAGCTCAAAATATCAAAAAAATGCTTTTGTTTCCGCCTTTCATCGCGCTATTTTTGGGCTTTTCGTGCAAATTTTTTACCTTGCCCGACATTATCTTTGAGCCTGTGCGAATGTTTGGTAGCGCGGCAACGCCTGTGGCACTTTTTGCCATAGGTTTAGGGCTTGGTTTTAATGCGATAAAAACGAGCTACAAAAGCACAGCTATCGTCATCTTTGCAAAAATGCTTTTCGCACCTTTTCTTTTTATCGGTTTATTGTTGCTTTTTGGCTTTGAATTTACGCCATCAGCTGTGGTAGCGGTGTTTGAAAGCTCTATGCCAACGATGACACTAGCGGGCGCGATGATAATGAAAGCCAAGCTAGACAGCAACCTAGCCGTAAGTTCGATAGCCTTCGGCATACTTTTTGCCTTTGTGTCAATGCCTTTGCTAGTGTTTGTGTTGCTTTGAGGGTTGATTGTAAGTTTTGGCGCTTGTTATGGCTGAGGATTGTGTCATATCAAGCGCAACGAAGTGTCTATGGAATTTAAACTAAAATTCCTTGTAATTTTTTTACATTCTTTCACACTTCTTTTAAACTCGAAAAATTCATAGATATTTTATAAATTTTTTTCAATTTTTCCGTAAAATTTCATAGTTTATCTTAAAAATTTCTCATAAAATTTGCGTTTTGTTGAATTTTTTGCAAAAAATTATGTTACAATTTTCGCTTAAAAAATTTATCTTGCAAAATTGCGATAAATTTTTTAAGGTAGAATTTGTAGAATTTTTGTTGATAAATTCGACAAATTCTAAATTGTCATCAAAAAACAAATTGTCAAATGATTTGACATTTTACTTTACCAAGAAAGGACACAGATGAAAAAGTTACTTTTTCCTATCACACTCGCGCTTTTTAGTGTAGGCGCACTCACGCAAGCTTATGCGGCACCAGCGCAAAATGCTCAAAACAAAAGGCTTTCTACTCAAAAAGTAGCCACTCCAAACGCCACAAAAGCCACCAAAAAGAAGCGCAAAAGTACCAAGCAAGCCGTAGTGAAAGCAACCGCTTACGGCAAACAACAAACCTACGGGCTAATGCCTAGCGAGCTTAACAAGCTTAATCAAAGCGTATATCACGCTGATGCGGAGGCGATTCGCGGCGCAAGAGATACAGAGAGCGCACTTCGCTACATACCATTTATCACTATCGTCAATACAGCGGGCTTTGGACAGCAGTTTGACTTGCGCGGACAAGGCAGGCTCAGCGCAAACGGCGTGAAATTCCTTATCAACGGCATTTCTTTCAACCCTATCGACAGCTATTATGGCTTTATGCCTATAAATTCAGTGCTTCCAAGCCTTATCCAAGAAGTGGCTGTGTATCCGGGCGCTAATGCAAGGGGCGGCAGTATCAATGTCATCACTTCTAAACGCTTTGAACGCCCATATTTCCAAGCTGGAGCTGGCTATGCTAGCACGCTAGCCACGACAGGCACGAGTTACAACGCCTACGCGCAAGCGGCTGAAAAATTTGGCGCTTTAAATTTAAATGTAGGGGCTGGGTATTTTCAAAAAGGCGGACCCCGCGAAGATGACAGCAGCAGTGGCTTTGAGGGCGTTTTGGGCGCAGCGTATAGCTTTGCTTTGGGGCAAAGCATAGTTTTGGACGCGGATTTTTACAGCGCGAAAGAAAAAACCACGCCTTATAATTCGTTTTGGGATAGCGAAAAAGTCAATGCTTTGTTTAAAGAATATCAAACTAAATACAGAGCTGCTGGCACTACCGCCGAACAAAGAACGGCATTAGAAAAAGAGTATGGCGGCAAAATCCTTGCCCTACCATCATACATCCCAAGCAAAGATGACAGAAAAACCGCAGGGGCTGGGGAAATAGAGACTACTCACCAAAGATTTGTTGGAAGTTTGGGCTATGAAAATGAAGTTACTCAAAAGCTCAAAACAACGCTCACAGGCTTTTTCGCCTTTGACAAAAGAAACTACGACACTTACAAGTCATCTACACAGCTTTATAGTTATCTTGGGCGTTATTTTATCGGTTCGAGTGATAATCCTAACGAAATCAATCAAAGCGGTTCTAGCTTTGATGAGCAAAAATTTGGCTTAAAGGCGCAAATTGATTGGGAACACGACAACGGACAGCTTTTAGTAGGCTTGGAGAGTATTTTTGAAAAGGCAAAAAGAAATCCTTTGCAACATTTACGCACAAGTAGGATTGATACAAGCAACACGAATTCGGTTTTTCAATGGCTTGAATTTAATATCAACACCCCGCTTGACATTACTCAATGGACAAATGCGGTGTTTTTCCTTGAAAAATACGATTTGACAGATAGTTTCTCTTTGCGGGGGGGGGTGCGTTATCAAATGACAAAGTCTAATCTAGACGCCTCAGGCGAGATTGATGCAGGAATGGCTGTTTCAAATATGAATAATGGTAAGCCTCCTACAAAAACTGTATCTTATATAGACAAATCATTAGAGATAAACCACGACAACTTCGCCTTTGAATTTGCCCCAGCCTTTCGCTACTCAGACACAGGCGTGGTGTATGGGCGTTATGAAAGGGGTTTTAGCCCAGTGCCAGCTTATGCTATGCTACAAAGGACAGGTGGCTTTAAGTTCAACCCAGACACAGCGACAGCCGCAACAAATCCTTTTACAGGCTCAGACTTTGCTATGTCAGAAACCCAGCTCAATGATGAGAGCTACAACAGCTATGAAATCGGCTTTAAGGACTATGTGGCACAAAGGCAAATTTATCTAGGCAACTTTAAACTAACAATCGATGCCTTGCTTTTTAGCGCAAATGTCTTTTACACAGACAGCAAAAACGAATTTTACTTTGAAGGCGACCCTTACTCAGGGCTTAGCTACAAAACCTACGACAAATCACGCAGGATAGGCGCGGAAGTGGCTTTGGAGCAATACTTTTTCGGCGGTGGGCTGGGCTTGAATGAGAGCTTTACTTACCTAAAAGCGCAATCGCAAAACGCAGACGGCGAATGGTCGCAAATCCCCTACACTTACGACTACAAAGCTACCTTTGGTATAAATGCCCAAGTGCCTGTGGGGCGCTTTGTCGATGTGCGTTTGTGGCTGCAAAATTCCTTTTACGGCAAGCAGGCGGTTATCGGCTTGAAAGATGAAAAAATCGACCCTTATTTGATAAGCGATGTGGGCGTGAGCTTTGGCTTTAACAAAGGCGCGGCGGTGCTTACAGCGGGCGTGAAAAATGTGCTTGATACTTTTTATTATGATTATTACAACAACAACAAAGCCGCTTCAATCGGCGAGTATCGGTATTTGCTAGGACAAGGACGCACCATTTTCGTAGAAGGCACTTATAGATACTAGCTCTTGCAATGACGATTGTGTGAGGATTGCAAAATTTTTGCAATGACGAGCAAAGAAACTTTACACGCTGTTTTAACCGCTCGCAATGACGAGTTGCAAAACGGCGTGTTTTAGCAAAAGAGCCAAAAATGCCACTTAAAAAAGCTCGAATTTTTCAAAAAGGGCGGGTTCGTTGTCGATGAGCTTTCTTTGCACTAAATTTTCGATAAGCTTTTGAGTGCAATCAACCTGCAAAGCCCATTTTCTTGGGTGCTTTTCAAGCTCGCCCTTTGCTGTGGCGTCTATGCCTATGCAATCAGCTAAATTTTCATTTAAATTTGCGCTTTTTTCGCTAGAATTTGCCAAATTTTGCCTTAAATTTTCGCCTTTTGTGTCAAAATTTGCTGAATTTTCGTTTAAATTTACAAAATCCTTGCCAAAAAAAATGTCCCTTTTTGCATCGATATTATTTACCACGCGCCAAACAAGCATATAAGGGTTTTGCAAGCGGTTGTGGCTGTCTAAAAAGATGATGATTTTAAAATGTTTAGCAAATTTTAAAAGCCTTTCAAAGCTCTTTTTCACAAGCTCTTTTTTATCAAGTAGCACGCAAACTATGGGCGAATTTGTGTTTGTGTAAAACTGCCTTAAAGCAAGAAGTGAAATTTCGCTTGAAAAAAGCTTTTTTAACGCCTCATCGCTTAAAATTTCAAGCTTTACACAGCATTCTTTTTCACTTGTCGCATCAAGTGCTGCCTTTCCTCCAAAACAAGCATTTGGCGAAGCGTGGTCTAGCTGGTCGCAAATGCCCTCGCTTATGTAAAGTTTGCTTGCTTCAAAGCGGTTTAGGATATAAGGCACAAGAGCGCCGTAATCATCAAGTTTTGGCGCATTTTGTCCCACAAAAATGGCGTGTTTGACAAAGCTCATTTGTCCCACGCCCCAAAAAGCGTGCATTATCTGCGTGGCGTGGGCTGGGTAGTGAGAGTGAATTTTAGCTAAGATGAGATTGTGAAAAACGCCATTTTCAGGCATTTTATAATCAATCACATCAGGCGTTGTGGCTTGAAAGAGTGGCAAAAACACCCTTTCAGTCCCAAGTCCCATAACCTTGTCTTCAAGTGGGGGCTTTCCCACAACGGTGGCTTGATAAATGGCATCTTTTTTAGCTAAAATTCGGCTCACTTTCATCACAGGAAAAGGCTCAGCAGGCGTGTAAAAGCCCGTGTGGTCGCCAAAAGGCCCCTCAATCTTAAACTCATCTAAGCTCACAAAGCCCTCAATCACAATGTCAGCATTGTGCGGCACGAAAATGCCATTTTGACACGGCGCAAGCCTTGCAGGGCTTTTTTTGATAAAGCCATAAAGCAAAAGCTCAAAAATGCCCTTTGGCAACGGAGCTTGTGCGCACCAAATATAAAGCGGGTCGCCGCCTATGGCAACGCTCACGGGCATTTGCTTTAAGCCAGCTTTTTTATACTCGTGGAAAAAGTGCGCGCCGTCTTTGTGGATTTGCCAGTGCATTAAAAGCTCGCGCTCACCGCTTACTTGCAAGCGATACATACCCAAGTTGTTTTGCTTTTTATCGACACTTTGCGTGTAAATTTGCCCCATAGTGATGAATTTACCAGCATCTTTTTCCCAAGTTTTTAAAATGGGTAGCTCATCTAGGCTTTTTAGCTCTTTAAATTCAAACTCACCCTTTGTTTTTAGGCGTTTGGGCGGGACATTTTTAAGGCTTAAAAGCGTCTTAAAAAAGTCGATTTTCGCCCTAAAAGTCTTTGGTATATGAAGCTTTAAAAGGCTTGCTATTTGCGCTGCCACTTCATCATAAGGGCGCGTAAAGGCTAAATTTAGGGCTTTTTCGTTGCAAAAAACATTCATCAGCACGGGAAATTCAAACTCTTGTCCATTGTGAGTGGGCTTTGTAAAAAGCAAAGCCTTGCCCTTGTCGCCTTTTTTCGCCTCCACATAAGCAATGTGCGCTATTTCAAGCTCGGTATCCACGCTTTCATCGATGATTTTAAGCAAATTATTTTCTTGCAATAATTTTACAAATTCTTTCACAAAAAGCCTTAAATCATCATTTCAGCGCGTTTTAAAAGCTCTTTTGCGCCCTTGCTTATAAATTCTTTTGCGAGCAAAACGCCCGCATTTTGGCTTTTGTTTAAGGGTAAATTCAGGCTTTTTTGCAAGATTTCACTGCCATCTGGCAAGCCTAAAATAGCGCGGATTTGCACGCTTGTGCCTAAAATTTCAGCATTTACGCCGATAGGCACTTGACAACCGCCCTCTAATTCTTTGATAAAATCGCGCTCAATCCTACTTGCCACAACGGCTTGCTCGTCATTTAGCACGGCAAGGGTTTGCAAAAGCTTGGGTTCATCAAGGCTTTCTATGCCTAAAATGCCTTGTGAAGCCGCTGGTATCATCTCATCAAGGCTAAATTTATGCAAGAATTTCACCGCATTTTGCAAATTTAGCCGTTTTAGTCCAGCATAAGCTAAAACGATAGCGTCAAATTCGCCCTTTTTGAGCTTTTCAAGGCGTGAGTTTATGTTGCCACGAAGTGAGATAATGTCTAAATCAGGGCGTTTAAGCAAAAGCTGCATTTTGCGCCTAAGGCTTGTAGTGCCGACTTTTGCGCCTTGTGGCAACTTGTCTAAATTTTCAAATTTTTCGCTCAAAAGGGCGTCATTTGGCTCTTCTCTTTTGCAAACTGCTGCCAAAGTAAGCCCTTGTGGGAAGAAACTTGGCACATCTTTTAAGCTATGCACGGCTAAATGAGCCTTGCCCGCGAGCATAGACTCTTCAAGTTCCTTTGTGAAAAGCCCCTTGCCGCCGATTTTAGCAAGCGGAGTGTCTAAAAGCACATCGCCCTTTGTCTTAAAGCCTTGCAAACTTACGCGTAAATCTGGGTATCTTTCTTGCAAAAAAGCCTTGATGAATTCGCTTTGCCAAAGGGCTAGTTGGCTTTTGCGTGTAGCGATGATGAGTTCGTTCATTGTTTATCCTTTTTTTCATCGATGATTTCTACATCGATAATTTCATCATTTTGGCGTGAGTTTTGAGCGAATTTGCCCGAATTTTGCCTACTCAATCCAAAAACCAGCCCAAAAACAAGCACAAAAAGCCCACACACTGAGCTTAAAACCCCGGGGACTAAAAACAAAAAGCCCGCAACGACAAAGGCAAAGTTTTTTAGCATTTCAAGCGGGGAGCAAAGCCTAAATTCAAGCATATTGCGCCAAAAAATCGCAAGCAAAATAACGCCTATGAGCATTGAACCAAACAAAAAAAGCACAAAATTTCCAAAACCAAAGCTCATCAAAAACAGCACACTTGCCAGCACTTCAAGCAAGATAAATGGAAAGATTGAGAAAGTATAGTAGTTCATAGCAGCACCTTTTTCAGTGTTTCAAACACTTCATCTTTTTTTAGCACGCTTTTTTCAAGGCTTGCACGCTTTATAAATTCTACTTCGCCATTTTCAAGCCCTTTGCCGATGATTAAGCCACAATAAAAGCCCATTAGCTCGAAATCATTTATTTTCACGCCAAAGCGTTCGTCCCTGTCATCAAGCAAAACGCTGATATTTAGGGCTTTCAAGGCTTCATAAAGCTCATTTGCAAACTCACAAGCAGCTTTGTCTTTGGTGTTTGAGATGATGATATGTAGCTTAAATGGCGACAAAGCCTTACTCCACACTATGCCCTTTTCATCAAAGCTTGATTCTACCGCCACAGCAACCAAACGGCTCACGCCTATGCCATAACAGCCCATATAAAAAGGCACAGCCTTGCCGTTTTCGTCCAAAAATGTCGCGCTCATCGCCTTGCTATACTTTTGCCCCAGCTTAAAAATGTGTCCCACTTCTATGCCCTTGCTGAATTTAAGCCGTCCGCCACAGCAAGCACAAAGGTCATTTTCGCGCACTTGCACCAAGTCTTTATAACGGCTTTCGTTTAAATTTACCACGCTAACGCCGATGAAATGGTAGTTTTCCTCATTTGCGCCCAAAAGCATATTTGTCTCATTTTTTAACTCATTATCCACAAAAAATTCAACATTTAGCCCGATAAAGCCGATAAATCCAGCCTTTAAACCAGCCTTTTTTAGCTCATCTTCGCTAGCTTCGACAAGTTCTAACGCCCCACAAGCATTAAGAGCCTTTGTTTCTTGCAAATCATCGCACCCACGCACGAAAAAGACTACGATTTTTTCACCCTTGTCAAAGAGTGCTTTTTTCACCACAGCCTTTATGGTGTAAAACTCATCAACCTTAAAAAATTCGGCTAAATCCTTAATCGTCTTTATGTTCGGCGTGTGAAATTTACTC
>OIYR01000901.1_pt1 | contig 15980 bp, 15 predicted proteins | sample 1588221 | NCBI WGS metagenome assembly OIYR01 (sample SAMN03283292) | human gut metagenome | biome: human-associated habitat; material: feces | host: Homo sapiens | place: Peru | collected 2012 | reverse complement strand
TATTTAAGTTTGATTTTTTGAACGATGATTTTTCTAAATTACCGAAAGAATTAAAAAATATTATTGACGAAAAGCCCGAAAAACTTATTATTTATATTAATCCTCCTTATGCGGAAGCTGCAAGCACTGCTACTCAAATAGGAACGGGGCAAAATAAATCTAAAGTTTCAAATACTACAAAAATTTTTGAAGAGTATTTACCGATGATTGGTATAAGCTAATAGAGAACTTTTTATACAATTTTTTATTAGAATTTATAAAGAAATTCCAAATTGTATTTTAGCTTCATTTTCTAAACTTAAATATATAAATGCTACAAATTTTGTGCAATTTAGAGAAGTTTTTAAAGCGAAATTTCTAAAAGGTTTTATTTGTCCCGCATATACTTTTGATAATGTAAAAGGAGAATTCCCAATCGGTTTTTTGATTTGGGATACAAAAATAAAAGAAAAAATTAAAAATATAACGGTTGATATTTATGATATAACCAATGAACCTGATAACAATGGGCGGTTGCCCATTGTGTCCAAATCTCAAAAAAACATGCAAGAAACTAATGGCTCACAGAAAAAAAGCGCACAAGGGGTTTCAACCCCTTGTTATCAGGGAACAAAAACAATATTTTCTATTCCTAAAAATGCTTATATTATTAATTGGCTTCGTAATTTTTATGATAAGCAAGGTGAAAAAATTGCATATTTAGTAATGGCAGGCACGGATATTCAATCCTATAGAATGTTATTTTTTGCAAATGTTTTATCGGCAAACGCTATAAGGAAGCATTTATATACAACAGTCACTAAAAATAATATAATTCCAATGTGTATTTATTTAACAGTTAGACAAGTAATAGAACCAAGTTGGATAAATGATAGAGACCATTTCCTATATCCTGATGATAAATGGGAAGAAGATTTAGAATTTCAAAGCGATTGTTTGGCTTTTACTTTATTTCATGGACAAAATAGAATTTCTGCAGAAGAAGGAATTAATCATTGGATACCTTTTAGCGAGGCGGAAGTTGGAGCGAAAGATAGTTTTGAATCGCATTTTATGAAGGATTTTATAGACGGGAAAATAAAACCAAAAGAGACGAAAGAACTTTTAACGGAACGCAGAAGCCTAAAGCCAATAAAGTTTTCAAAAGAAGCGAAAGATATTTTTGAAGCGGGCAGAGAGTTATGGAAATATTATCATAAGCATGATTTGATTAATATTAACGCGTCATATTATGATATTAGGAAATTTTTTCAAGGAGTCGATTCAAAAAGCGGAAGAATGAATAATAAAAGTATTGACGAAACTTATAATAAATTGATTGGAAATTTAAGAGATAGAATGAAAATTTTAGCCAAAAAGATTGAGCCAAAGATTTACGAATTCGGTTTTTTGAAGAAGTAGAGATTTATAAAATTGTAAAATTTAATAATATTTTTTATTTTTCTTTATTTTTTTAGTATAAGGTATTGACTTTTTATATAGATTTATTTATAATTTATACATTAATTTGCAACTTATGATATTGATATAGATTTTTTAGAACCTCCTTATTTTCCCACTGCGGTTATTCTCAGTGGGATATTTTTTATTTTATATTCTACAAATATAGATTAAATATTGTTAAAAAATAATACAATTAATATATATTTTAATGTTTAATAATGATACATACTAAATTTTAATGTTTAATAATTAACATAATTTTATTAAAAAATATATCTTATTCTATGTAATTTTATTCAAAATTTTAAAAATAATTGGCATATTTATTGCATATTAATATAGCGTAAGGATTTGAAAAAATTAAAAAGTAAATATAAATAAAATTAATTGAAAGGAGATTTTGCGATTAAATGGAAGAATCAAAAATGGAAAATAGCGAAGAATTGCAAGAAGTAAACGAAGCTATCGAAGAATATAAAAATATTGAAACCGAAGAAGAATTAAAAAATAATAAAGAAAATAAAGAAAACGCGAACGAAGATAATAAAAATGAAGAAAACGAATTAAATAAAAAAATTGAAGAATTGGAAAATCAAAACGCCGATTTGAAAGATAAATATATGCGAGCTATGGCGGAAACTGAAAATATTAGAAAGAGAGCGGCGAAAGAAAAAATTGACACTATTAAAAGAGCGAATAAAGATTTATTATTATCTCTTTTAAATTTTATGGATAATTTTGAGCGAGCTATAAAAGCGGGAGAAAATAATAACGATATACAAAATAGCGAATATTATAAAGGAATAGAATTGATACATAAACAGTTTATAGATTTTATTCATGATAACGGAGTCGAGGAAATAGAATGTTTGGGAGAAGAATTTAATCCTAATCTTCATGAGGCTTTGACTGTGATTGAAGTTCCCGATTGCGAGCATGAAAAAATTGTAGAAGTTTATGCTAAAGGATATAAATTAAACGATGAGCTTTTGAGAACGGCTAAAGTTATAGTCGGAAAACCGAAAGCTAAAGAATAAAATTAAAATTGTAAAAAATTAAAATAAAATAAAATAAATAAAAATAAAAAATTAAAAATAGGAGATTTTATGGCGCATATTCAACTTTTTAGGGCTTATTACGAGCCGAAAGCTGCGGACAGACAGCATATTAATACCGTTTTACAAGATTTAACGGATAAAATTAATAAGCATATTGAAAATAGGGAAGTAATAAATGTCGACCTTAATACTTCTCATTTGGGAAACGGTCACACAGAATATATTGTAAGCGTTCTGACAAAAGATTAGTTTTAATTTTAGTTTAGAATGCAAAATTTAAAATTTATTAATTAAGGAGATAATACAATGAGTAAAATAATAGGAATAGATTTAGGAACTACGAATTCATGCGTATCCATAATGGAAGGCGGAAAACCCGTAGTTATAACAAACAGCGAAGGAAATAGAACTACTCCTTCAATAGTCGCTTTTACCAATAAAGGCGAGGTTTTAGTCGGACAACCAGCTAAAAACCAAATGGTAACGAATCCCGAAAATACTATTTTTTCAATAAAAAGATTTATGGGAAACACTTATAATGAAGTAACAGAAGAGCGTTCGAGAATGCCTTATACCGTTTTAGAAGAAGACGGAAAAGTAAAAATAAAAACTTTAGAAGGCAATTTTACTCCTCAAGAGATAAGCGCGAGAATACTTCAAAAAATGAAACAAACGGCTGAAGAATATTTAGGCGAAACCGTAACGGACGCTATCATTACAGTGCCAGCTTATTTTAATGATAGTCAAAGACAATCTACAAAAGACGCGGGTAGAATTGCGGGGCTTAATGTTTTGAGAATAATTAACGAACCTACCGCAGCCGCTTTGGCTTATGGAATAGAAAAAAAGAAAGACGAAAAAATAGCCGTTTACGATTTGGGAGGCGGAACTTTCGATATATCTATATTGGAATTGGCTGACGGTTTATTTGAAGTAAAAAGCACAAACGGAGATACGCATTTGGGAGGAGATGATTTCGACCATGCGGTAATCGATTGGCTTATAAGCGAATTCAAAAAAGAACAAGGCATCGATTTAAATAACGATAAAATGGCTTTGCAGAGATTAAAAGAAGCCGCAGAAAAAGCAAAAAAAGAACTTTCAAGCTCATTACAAACCGATATTAATTTGCCTTATTTGACGGCGGACGCGTCTGGTCCTAAACATTTGAATGTGTCTTTAACTAGGTCTAAATTTGAAGAGCTTATAAGAGATTTAGTTGAAAAAACGAGAATTCCTTGCGAAAAAGCTATGCAAGATGCGGGCTTAACTTTAAACGATATAGACGAGGTTATATTGGTTGGAGGTTCTACTAGAATTCCTTTAGTTCAAGAAACCGTTAAAAATGTATTTAATAAAGAGCCAAATAAAAGCGTAAATCCTGATGAAGCGGTTGCAATGGGAGCAGCAGTTCAAGGCGGAATAATAAAAGGCGATGTTAAAGATGTTCTTCTTTTGGATGTAACTCCTCTTTCTTTAGGAATTGAAACGGAAGGAAGCGTAATGACTGTTTTAATAAATAGAAATACAACGATTCCTACGCATAAGAATCAGGTATTTTCAACGGCGGCGGATAATCAGCCTTCTGTAACTATAAGAGTTTTACAAGGCGAAAGAAAAATGGCAAACGATAATAGAGAGCTTGGCAGATTTGATTTGGTTGGAATACCGCCAGCGCCGAGAGGAGTTCCTCAAATAGATGTTTCTTTTGATATTGACGCTAACGGAATAGTGCATGTATCGGCTAAAGATTTGGGAACGGGAAAAGAGCAGAAAATAAGAATAGAATCTTCAAGCGGATTGAGTGAAGAAGAAATTAACAGAATGGTGCAAGACGCCGAAAAACATGCAGAAGAAGATAAAAAGAAAAAAGAAGAAGTTGAAGCTAAAAATAACGCGGACCATATGATTTATCAAACGGAAAAATTATTAAAAGAATCGGGAGATAAATTACAGCCTTCGGATAAATCCGAAATTGAATCTAAAGTGTCGGCTTTAAAATCGGCAATAGAATCAAATAATACGGATAATATTAAAAAGTCTACGGATGAACTTCAGGCTTCTTGGAGTAAAGCGTCAGAAACTCTTTATAAACAAGGACAGCAAGCGGGAGGGCAAACCGAACAACAAAGTCAGGCAAATGAAACTACGGAAGATACGGGAAGAAAAGACGAATCCGTTGTAGATGCAGATTACGAGGTTGTGGATGATAATGATAAAAAGTAAAAGTTGAATATAAAGCATTTGGCGGTTAAAAAATAATAAATAATTTTAGCCGCCTATTTGATTATATTGTTCTTTGATATATAATTATACAAATCAATTATAAAGGTTTTGATTTTGATTAATAAATTATTAAAAAAGAATATTTCAAAAAAAAGTAAATCGAAAAAAAATATTTTATCTTTTCTAAAAAAGAAGAAAGAAATTCATACTTTGGAAACTATATATATAGCCTCAATGCTTTCTATGGTTTGCGGTTATGTGGACGCTTATACTTATATAACGAAAGACGGAATTTTTGCATACGCTCAAACGGGAAATATAATATTTCTTGCAATGAATTTAGCGAAAGGCAAATTTGATGACGCTATAAATTGTCTATTTCCAATATTGTCTTTTATATGCGGAATTTGGTTCGCTCAATTTATAAAAAAAATTACAAACGAAAAGCATATAATAGAATGGGGTTATATTATTTTATTAATCAATACGATTATACTTTTTATGGTTGGAATGTTTTCAAAAAGTTTCCCAAACGCTTTAATGGTTAGTTCCGTTTCTTTTATATCCGCAGTTCATATGACAACTTTTAATAAAGTAGAAGGGCTTTCCTATGTTTCGACTATGTGCACGGGAAATTTGCGTTCTGCTTCGGAGCATTTATTTGATTATTTATTTAGAAAAAATAAAAATAAAAAAGAAGAACATATTAAAAGCGTAAAAAACGGATTTATATATTTAAATATAATTTTGTTTTTTACTTTAGGCGCTTATTTAGGCTCTTTATTTACGAATAAATTTGGAACTAAATCGGTTTGGATTGCTGCGGGAGTTTTAATGTTTGTAAATAGTTTTATGTTTTTTGAAGAAGTTTGAAATTTTTAAAAGATTTTTTGGAATATTTAAAGTATAATTATATTTTTATTTAATTTAAGTTTAAAAAGGATATTTATAAATGGCTGATAAAAGAGATTACTACGAGGTTTTGGGAGTTTCAAAAACTGCCAATGTGGATGAGATAAAGAAAGCCTACAGAAAATTGGCTATGCAATATCACCCCGACAGAAACCCTGGAAATAAAGAAGCGGAAGAAAAATTTAAAGAAGCTACGGAAGCTTACGAAATATTATCGGACGAAAAAAAACGCTCTCAATACGATAAATTCGGATTTCAAGGAGTTCATAGCGATTTTGCAGACGCTTATGGAAGAGGCGGTTTTGATTTTTCTTCAATGTTTGGCGGAGGAGGATTTGGCGATTTAGACGATATATTTAGTTCTTTCTTCGGCAGCGGATTTGGAAGCAGAAGCTCTACAAGGCAGAGAAGAGGAAACGATATAAGATACGATATTAATCTTTCTTTGGAAGACGCTGTATTCGGCAAGAAAATGGAAATTAAACTTGACAAAAACGATATTTGCGATATTTGTCATGGAAGCGGAGCTGAGCCAGGAACAAAAACAACGACTTGCCCGACTTGTGGCGGAAGCGGAGAGATAAGAAGTTCGCAAGGATTTTTTAGCGTTAGAAGAACTTGCAGCAGATGTCATGGAAGCGGTTCGATAGTGACAACGCCTTGTAAAAATTGTAGAGGAGCTGGAACGATTAAAAAACCTAAAACTATTTCGGTTAATATTCCAAAAGGCATAGACGATAATACTCAACTTAGAGTTTCAAAGGAAGGCGAAGCGATTGCGGGCGGAATTCCAGGCGATTTATATTTATATATTAATGTTTTGCCTCATAAATATTTTATAAGAGACGGAATTGATTTGATAACCGAAGTAGGAATTAATATAGTTCAAGCGACTTTGGGAGTAGATATACTTATAGAAACTTTGGATAAGAAAAAAGTAAAAATAAAAATTCCAGCGGGAACAAATAGCGGACAGGTTTTCAAATTAAAAGGCGGCGGAGCTACAAACCTAAATAGAGGAGTTAGAGGAGATTTGCTTGTAATAGTTAATATCGATGTTAATAAAAAATTGTCTTCAGAAGAGAAGAGATTATATAGCGAATTAAAAAAAGTTATTCCAAGCAATGACGAGCCAGAATTGAGAAAACCTAATAAAAGCATTTGGTGATTATTCTTTATTTAATTTAATTTAATATAATATTTATTTTTTATATTGATTTATAATATATAAATTTAAATTAAATTATTATTTAAAATTTAAAAATAAACGCTTGACAATTACTACTAATAGTATTATAATATTTAAATATTTTAGGCTAAATTTTATTATTATAAGTTATAAATTATGAATATTGAAACTATAAAGAAAATAAAAAATTTAAACGATTATAAACGCGTTCCTATTTGCAAAGAAATTTATTCCGATTTTATTACGCCTATAGAAGCTATGCGTATTTTAAAATCTAAAAGCGTTAATGCATTTCTTTTGGAGAGCGTGGAAGATAGAAAAGTTTGGGGAAGATATACTTTTTTATGTTATGAGCCTATACTAGAAATAAATGCAAGCAAATGGAATATAAATATAAAAGACAAAAACGGACTTAAAACTATTAAAGGAAATCCTAAAGATATAATAAGAAAAATTTTGAAAGAATATAAAACTCCAAAAATTGACGATATGCCTACTTTTACGGGCGGACTTGCAGGATATTTTTCTTACGATTATATAAGATATAACGAAAAAAAATTGGATTTTGAAGAATACGATAATAAATTTTACGATTTGAATTTGTCTCTTTTTAACGATGTTATAATTTTCGATAATTTTAAACAGAAAATAATATTAATTTCGGGAATAGAAATTTCAAAGTTGGATTCTCAATACGATAAAGCTTTAGAAAAATTGGACTCTATGGAAAAACTTCTTAAAACCGAGAGCAAAAAATATAAAAATAGTTTTGAGAAGTTTAGTTTTAAATCGGAAGCGAAACATAGTTTTTCAAAAGAAAAATATTGCGATATGGTGGAAAAAGCTAAAAAATATATTTACGAAGGCGATATTTTTCAAGTCGTTCTTTCAAATCCGATATATGCTAAAGCCGAAGGGAATTTATTTGATGTTTATAGAGTATTGCGGACAATTAATCCGTCTCCATATATGTTTTATTTTTCTATGGGCGATATAGAAATAGCGGGTTCTTCTCCCGAAACTTTGGTTAAACTTGAAAACGATAAATTGCATACTTATCCTTTGGCGGGAAGTCGTCCGAGAGGAAAAACTTTAGAAGAAGATTTAAAATTGGAAAAAGAGCTTTTAACTGATAAAAAAGAGCTTGCCGAACATAATATGCTTGTCGATTTGGGAAGAAACGATATTGGAAAAATAAGCAAAATAGGAAGCGTAAATGTAGAAAAATATAAATTTGTAGAAAAATATTCTCATATAATGCATATAGCTTCTACGGTATCTGGAATAATAAGAGACGATAAAGACGCTTTGGATGTTTTGGATTCTATACTTCCAGCGGGAACTTTATCGGGCGCTCCAAAAATAAGAGCCTGCGAAATAATAAACGAACTTGAAGGAATATGCAGAGGAATTTACGGAGGCGCTATCGGTTATATTGATTTTTCGGGCAATATGGACACTTGCATAGGAATAAGATTAATATATAAAAAAGAAGACGAAATATGCATAAGAGCTGGAGCGGGAATAGTTTACGACAGCGTGGGCGAAAACGAATATAAGGAATGCATAAATAAAGCGGCTGCGGTATTAAAAGCTGCTCAAATGGCGGAGATGGAATTATGACTTTATTAATAGACAATTACGATAGTTTTTCTTATAATCTTTATCAACTTATAGGACAATTCGATAAAAATATAAAGGTTATAAGAAACGATGAATATAAATCGGAAGATTTTAAAGAAATAGAAAAATTAAATCCAAATATTATAATAATATCGCCAGGACCTGGAAAACCCGAAGATGCGGGAATATGCATAGATATTATAAAATATTTCTATATTAATAAAGATAATAAAAGTAAAATAAATCCCATAATATTTGGAGTTTGTTTGGGGCATCAGGCAATATGCAAATCTTTTGGAGCGGAAGTTAGTTATGCAAAAAAGTTAATGCATGGAAAAACTTCGATTATTGAACTTTCTAATAATTCTATTTTATTTAAAAATCTTCCTAAACAAATCGAGGTTGCAAGATATCATTCTCTATCAGCCGTCAGAGAGAGCATGCCCGACTGTTTAAAAATAACTTCTTTTTCAATAGAAGATAAAGAAATAATGTCTATAGAACATAAAAAATATCCGATATACGGAGTGCAATTTCATCCCGAATCGGTTATGACTAAAGACGGATTTAATATTATAAAAAATTTATACGAGGTTATAATATGATTAAAGAAGCAATTTTAAAATTATCTAAAAAAGAAAATTTAAATTACGAGGAAGCCAAAGAGGTAATGAATGAGATAATGTCTGGGAAAGCTACAGCCGTTCAAATGTCTTCGTATTTAACCGCGCTTTCAATGAAAGGAGAAACTATTGAAGAAATAACGGGTTCGGCTGCGGGAATGAGAGCGAATTGCATAAAACTTTTGCATAATATGGAAGTTCTTGAAATAGTCGGCACAGGAGGAGACAATTCTAATTCTTTTAATATTTCTACGGCGTCTGCAATAGTTATAGCTGCGGGAGGAGTCGCGGTTGCAAAACATGGAAATAGAGCGGCGTCTTCAAAATGCGGCGCTGCGGATGTTTTGGAAGAATTGGGAATTAATATAAATATTTCTCCAGAAAAGAGTCGCGAAATTCTTTCAAAAATAAATATATGTTTTTTATTCGCTCAAAATTATCATATAGCGATGAAATATGTCGCTCCCGTTAGAAAAGAACTTGGAATAAGAACGGTTTTTAATATATTAGGACCTTTATCAAATCCAGCTGGAGCTAATATAGAACTTATGGGAGTTTATGACGAATCATTAATCGAACCTCTTGCAAAAGTTATGCAGAATTTGGGAGTTAAAAGAGGAATGGTAGTTTACGGAACGGATAAAATAGACGAAATATCAATGTCTTCTGAAACTAAAGTATGCGAAATTTTAGATAAAGAAAATTTAAAATCATATACGATATCGCCTAAAGATTTTGGATACGATTTTTGCGATAAAAAAGAACTCGAAGGCGGAGATAGAAAAGAAAATGCGGAAATTATAAGAAATATTTTTAATCTCAAAGATAATGGAGCTAAAAGAAAAGCCGTTTGTATGAACGCTGGAGCTGGATTTTATATCGCTAAAAAAGTTAAAAATATAAAAGAAGGCGTCCAAATGGCTGAAAATCTAATAGACGAAAAAAAGGCTTTTGAAAAATTGGAAGATTTTATAAAAGAAAGCAATAGTTAATATTAGAATTAAAATTATATAGGTTTGTCGATAATGAATATTCTTGATAAAATATGCGAAACTACAAAAGAGCGTATAGAAAAAGAAAAACAAAAAATCTCTTTAATCGAAGTTAGGAAAATTGCCGAAAGTATAAAAAGCGCAGAAAAAGAAAATTATTTTAATTTTGAAAAAGCGATTGGCAAAAAAGAGAAAATTAATTTTATTTGCGAGATTAAAAAAGCCTCTCCTTCAAAAGGAATAATAACAGAAGATTTTGATTATATAAAAATAGCTAAAGATTATCAAAAAGCAAAAGCCGATGCGATTTCTTGTTTAACCGAACCTCATTATTTTTTGGGAAGCGATAAATATTTAGAAGAGATTAAAGAAACGGTAAATATTCCAATACTTCGCAAAGATTTTATAATAGACGAATATATGATATATCAAAGTAAAAATATAAAAGCGGACGCTATTTTGCTTATTGCCGCCGTTTTGGATAAATATAAATTAAAAGATTATTTTGAAATTGCAAATAGTTTGGGTTTATCTTCTCTTTTTGAAATTCATAACGAGGAAGAGCTTGAAAAAATATTAAATTTAAATCCAAGAATAATAGGAGTAAATAATAGAAATTTAAAAACTTTTGAAGTCGACATTAATAACAGCGTTCGTTTAAGAAAGTTGATACCGAATAATATAATTTTTGTTTCCGAAAGCGGAATAAAATGCAGAGAAGATATAAAAATTCTTGAAGAAAATAAAACTAACGCCGTTCTTATAGGCGAGACGCTTATGATTAAAAAAGATAAAGAAAAAGAAATAAAAAAATTAAGAGGAATAATAGATTAATGAAAATAAAAACCTGCGGATTATTTAGAGAAGAAGATATAAATTATGCAAATAAATTGAAACCAAATTATATAGGATTTGTTTTCGCCGAAAGCAAAAGAAAAGTCAAATTTGAAGAAGCCTGCAATTTAAAAAATAAACTTGACAAAGAAATAAAAGCCGTTGGAGTATTCGTAAACGATAATTTTGATTTTATATTAAATTTGATTAAAGATAAAATTATAGATATTATTCAATTGCATGGAAGCGAAGATAATGATTTTATAGATAATTTAAAAATAAAAACTAATTCTAAAATAATAAAATCTGTGACGGTTGAAAACGAAAATTCTATATTAGAAAGCGTTAATATATTTTCCGATTTTATACTTTTAGATAATTTAAAATGCGAAGTTGGAAAAACTTTTAATTGGAATTATTTGAAAAAGGCTTTTAAGTTAAATGAAAATTTCAAAAATATTTTTAATAAAAAGTATTTTTTAGCGGGAGGATTGAATAAAGAAAATATTAACGAAGCTTTAGAATTTAATCCTTACTGCATAGATTTGTCGGGCGGACTTGAAACTGACGGAATAAAAGATTTTGATAAAATGAAATATATTATAAATATTACGAAAAATTATAAAGAGGATAGAATATGAATAAAGGACATTTTGGAGTTCATGGCGGAACATATATTCCCGAAACTCTTATGAATGCGATTATAGAACTTGAAAAAGCCTATAATTTCTATAAAGACGATAAAGATTTTAACGAAGAATTAAACGATTTATTTAAAAATTATGCGAATCGTCCTTCTATGCTTTATTTTGCAAAAAGAATCACGGAAGATTTGAAAGGAGCGAAAATATATTTGAAGAGAGAAGATTTGAATCATACGGGAGCGCATAAAATAAATAATGTTTTAGGGCAAGTTTTACTTGCTAAAAAAATGGGAAAAAAAAGAGTGATAGCGGAAACGGGAGCGGGACAGCATGGAGTGGCAACGGCGACTATAGCGGCGCTTATGGATATGGAATGCGAAATATTTATGGGAAAAGAAGATACCGAAAGACAGGCTTTAAATGTCTATAAAATGAAACTTTTGGGAGCTAAAGTTAATTCTGTTGAAAGCGGAACGGCAACTTTAAAAGACGCCGTATCGGAAACTATGCGAGAATGGACTAAAAGAATAGACGACACTCATTATGTTATTGGTTCGGTAATGGGACCTCATCCTTTTCCTACTATCGTACGAGATTTTCAAGCTATTATTTCAAAAGAGATTAAAGAGCAAATTTTTAATATTGAAAAAAGACTTCCAGATATGATTGTGGCATGCGTAGGCGGAGGTTCTAACGCGATAGGTTCTTTTTATCATTTTATAGAAGATAAATCGGTTGAGCTTGTAGGATGCGAGGCGGCGGGAAGAGGAGTTCATACTTTTGAAACGGCGGCTACAATATCTACGGGAAAATTAGGAATATTTCATGGAATGAAGTCTTATTTTTGTCAGGATGAATACGGACAGATAGTGCCCGTTTATTCCATATCGGCGGGACTCGATTATCCTGGAATAGGTCCCGAACATGCATATTTGCATGATATTGGAAGAGTAAAATATATTCCTATAACGGACGATGAAGCGGTTAAATCTTTTGAATATTTATCGCGTATGGAAGGAATAATACCAGCTATAGAAAGCGCTCATGCTTTATCCTATGCCATTAAAGAAGCGCCGAAAATGAATAAAGATAAAATAATAGTAGTAAATTTATCGGGTAGGGGAGATAAAGACTGCGTATCGATAGCAAAATATAACGGGGAGATAATCAATGAGTAATATAAAAAATGCATTTTCAAAAGGCAAGGCTTTTATTCCTTTTATAACTTGCGGACAAATTTCTTTGGATATAACCGAAAAAACTATATACGAAATGGAGAAAAACGGAGCTAATTTAATAGAGCTTGGAATTCCTTTTTCCGACCCTGTAGCCGAAGGTTCTATTATACAATCGGCAAATAACAGAGCTTTAAAAAACGGAACTACAACGGATAAAATATTTTCTATGTTAGAGTCGGTTAGAAAAAATACAGATATTCCAATGGTTTTTATGACTTATGCAAATATAGTGTTTTCATACGGAATTGAAAGATTTGCAGAAAAATCTAAAGAATTAAAAATTGACGGAATTATACTTCCCGATGTTCCTTACGAAGAGAAAAAAGAATTTGACTCGATATTTAAAAATCATAATATAGATTTTATATCATTAATAGCGCCGACATCCGAAGAGAGAATATCCGCTATTGCAAAAGATTCTAACGGATTTATATATTGCGTTTCTTCTTTAGGCGTGACGGGAATAAGAGAAAATATAAACACGAATATAGAAAAAATGGTTAATCTTGTAAAATCGGTTAATAATATTCCCGTTGCAGTAGGTTTTGGAATATCGACTCCAAAGCAAGCTAAAGAAATGAGCAAATATGCAGACGGAGTTATAGTCGGAAGCGCGATAGTAAAATTATGCGAAGAATACGGAGAAGATTCTCCAAGTTATGTTGGAAAATATGTTAAAGAAATGAAAAACGCTATATTATGATTTTTTTTTAATAATCTTTATTTTAAAAATATTAATGAAAGATAAAAAATCATCGTTTTTTAAAATTATATTTATTATGCAGTAAAAAATTATTCCTGCAAAAATTATTATAAAAACTTTTAATACAAAAAAAGCTTTTGAAAATTGCGGAACGGATAAAAAATAATATTTTAGAGAAAAAACAAACATTCCCATTAATAAACTTGATAAAAAAGTTTTGAAAATATCGATTTTTTTATTGATTATAGATTTAGTTTTAATTTTTTTCATTAATAAAATATATAATATGCAAAAAGAAATTATATTTGCCGAAACGCTTGAAATTGAAATTCCGATTATATCGAATTTAAAAATATATACGCATAAATAATTGCTTAAAGCGTTTATTACAAATGAAAAAAAAGCCGTATATACGGGAGTTTTCATCTCTTTCATAGCGTAAAACGATTGAACTACTATTCTATAACTTGCCACAAAAAATAAAGATATAGATAAATATTTTAAAGCGCTTGAAACTAAAAAAGTTGAATTTGAAGAAAAAGCTCCGTATTGAAAAATTGAGGCTACAATCTCTCTGCCTAAAATAATAAATCCGAAAGTAGCGGGAATAGTTATTAAAGCGACTAATCTTAAAGAATAGCCTAAAGTGTCTTTTGCTTCTTCTTTTTTATCTTCGGCTATCAATTTGCTTAAAGTCGGAAGCATAACAGTCGCTATACTTACGGCAAAAACTCCCAAAACGAATTCATGAATTCTGTTTGCAAAAGTAACCGCCGAAACTCTGCCTTCTCCAATCGCTCCCGCAAAAGCCGTTGAAACAAGCAAATTAATTTGATAAACGCTCGCTCCAAAAATTCCAGGCGCAAATAGTTTTATCATTTTTATTACATAAATATCTTTAAAATTAAAACTTGGCTTAAAAGTAAATCCGAATTTTTTAACAAAAGGCATTTGATAAATAAATTGAACGAATCCGCCGATTAAAACCGCTATTGCAAAAACATAAGACATATTTTCAAAAACATTTGGAAAAAAGAAATAAAAAATTAAAGCTGTCGTTATTATAATAGTATTTAAAATAATCGGACTTGCAGCCGAAATAGAATAATATCCTCTTATATTTAAAATTCCTTGCATCAAAGCCGCTAACGATATAAACAAAAGATAAGGAAACATTATTCTTGACAAATTTGTAGCCAAATCCAAAGCTTCTTTATCAGCCGATTTGTATAAAAATTTAACGAGTAGCGGAGAGATTATTATTCCTATTAAAACGATTAGAATTAATATTAAAGTTAAAAGCGTAAAAATTGCTCTAAAAAATTTTTTTGATTCTTCGATTCCTTTTTCTTTTTCAAGTTCGGTAAATACGGGAATAAAACTTGCAACCATATTTCCTTCAGCGAATAATCTTCTTAATAAATTAGGAAGAATAAAACCTATTGCAAAAGCGTCCGCAATAAAAGTTGTTCCAAGTAAAGCCGCCTGTATTTGGTCTCTAACAAGTCCGAATATTCTACTAATTGCAGTTACTATAGACATTTTCAAAGACGACTTTGTAATTTTTTCTTTAATTTTTGTATTATTTGAATTTTCCAACATAAGAATCTCTAAAATAATTTATGATATTATATATAAAAAATAAATTTATGTTAATATTATAATTAATCGTTTGAGTTTTTATTGATAATAGATATTTAAAATTCGAAGAGTAGCCAAGCAAATAGACTACTCTTCTTAATTATGATAATTTAAATACTGTGTTAATATTGTATATTATAATTAATTAATGTCAATACTTTAATACTTGAAAAATTGCTAATAATCTATATAATTATAAAAAATCAATTAGGAATTTATTTTATGAAAAAATTATTAAAATTAAAAGAATTAAAGAAATTATTTTTATTGTTGCCAATTTTATTATTAATATCCTGCGCCGTAAAAGTTAAAACTGTTAACGATAGTTTTTACGGAACGCAACATTATGAAACCGATTATATGACAATAACGGGTTGGGATACGACAATTAAATTAAGATTTAGTAAATTGGTAAATACTGACAATGTAATTTTAGACGCTTTATATGTAAGTAGCGCAGCTTTTACTATTTCAAAAGGAAATAAAATAATTTTAAAATTTAGTGACAATAGTTTTATAAATCTTAATTATACAAGCGAAATGTCAAAGATTGATAAAGGCGAAATGTTAAGCACATATAAATGGCTTTTGTATGATGCTGATTCTTTTGATACATATACTATAAATGCAAATGCGAAAGTTGATAATATAGGAAATTTAGTTGCAATAAGAATTGAAAATAGCGCGGGATTTAAAAATATAGAAGTAAAATCAGATTTTTCTAAAAAATTTAAAAATGCTTTTGAAGAAATAAAAAATAAATAAATAAAAAATCTTATTTATTAAATTGACAAATTTATATCTATCTATTATAATTAATTTATAATTTAACAATTAGGAGTTTTTATGAAGAA
>OIYR01000900.1_pt1 | contig 15981 bp, 19 predicted proteins | sample 1588221 | NCBI WGS metagenome assembly OIYR01 (sample SAMN03283292) | human gut metagenome | biome: human-associated habitat; material: feces | host: Homo sapiens | place: Peru | collected 2012 | reverse complement strand
CGTACATCTTCCTTCGCAAGAAAACGAAATTCAGAACCTTTCTCAACAGCCTTTTTTTATTAAGTTCAGCTTAATTGCAGTTGCAATCACTGCAACATTCAAATGTTTCGCAATTTGTTTCGTTTGTTGATTTTGCTGTTGTGCAGCCTACTTTGATGCTGCCTGCCGTACAGCAGTTTGACATATCGTGGTGAACACAATTTTTTACTTCACAGTTTATTCCTTTGATTTCATGCTTCATTATTTTCACTCCCTTTCATTTTTATCATTTGATTATTTTTTGTTTTTATTCAAGGAGATTTTATGTCAATTTTTGCGATCGCCGATACTCATCTTTCTTTCGGCACCGATAAGCCTATGGATTCATTTCCGGGCTGGAATGATTATGTAGATAGAATTGAAAAAAATTGGAATAAAATTGTAACCGACAATGATACCGTGGTTATCGCCGGAGATATAAGCTGGGCAATGAATTTTGATCAGCTTGTTGCCGATTTTGATTTTATCAATAAACTTAGCGGGCAAAAAATAATTTTAAAAGGCAATCACGATTATTGGTGGAATACTGCTAAAAAAATGAATGAATTTATCGATAATAACGGATTTGATACAATAAAAATTCTATCAAATAATTCTTATAAAGTTGAAAATGTTTCGATTTGCGGAAGTAGAGGATGGCTTTTTGATGTTAATGACGAGCATAACGAAAAGGTACTTAACAGGGAAGTCGGAAGAATAAAGATGTCGCTTGACAGTGCAGAATGTGAAAATAAAATTGTTTTTTTGCACTATCCTCCGATAACAATCGATACAAAATGCGAAGAAATTATGAATTTGCTAAAAAGAGATAATATAGATATTTATGAGGTACACATGCAAGAATTAACTCTTGAAGAAGCATTCTTAAAGAAGACTGGAGGTAAGAAAAATGATAAAGCTAATAAAGAATGAAATATTTAAAATATTACATAAAAAAGGAACATATATTGTTTTAATAATAACTGCTTTATTTATAACTTTAGTATCTTATCTAATAGGGCATGAAGAAACATATTTTTCAACAGAAACATATTTCGATGTTGATACCGGAGATGTTATTCAAAATAAAATAAATAAAGAAATGAATGAAAAATATCAAAAATATAATAAAGATACATGGCAACATTATGTAATTGATGATACTTACGATATCGTAAGTAATTATTACTATGCACTAGATTCCGGAGAAATCTCAGATGAGGTAAAAAAATCTTATCAAGATGTTAATAATGCTTTAGCTAATGATGATTGGCAATATTTTGTGAATAAAACTCTTGCTAGTAGAAAAGAAGAATTAAAAACACTAGAAGAAAGTTTAAAATATGCAACTGCTGATAAAGAAAAAAAGAATCTAGAAAGTCAAATATTTACTATAAAAGTAGCAATTGAAATGCTTGAATATCGTTTAAAAGAGAATGTTAAATATGGTAATGATTATTTAAATGGAGCAATAGATGCCATAACATATTCAGCATCAGCTATAAATACTTATGAAAATACAACTAATAAAGAAACCAAAAGTGAATTAGAAGATACTGTTAAAATATATTATAAATCTAGGTATATTTTAGAAAATAAAGAGGATATTAATAATGCAAGTGATTTAAGATTTATATTGTCTAATTTTTATAGCGAATATTTATTCTTAATCCTTGTATTTGGTATTATGATTGGTGGAGCTATAGTAAGTGAAGAATACAATAAAGGTACAATTAAATCACTTCTTATAACCCCATATAAAAGGAGTACAATCTTACTCTCTAAATTTATATCTGTAATATTACTAACAATTTTATTTATTGTAATAGCATATTTCATGCAAACAGTAATCGGAGGTATATTCTTAGGTTTTGGTTCTTTAAGTAATCATGTTGTAGAATATAATCTAGCTACTAAAAGTTTAGAGGTAATGAGTGTTTTTAAATATATACTTTTATATACAATTGCTAATTTACCTCAAATATTATTACTTGTAACATTAGCATTTGCAGTATCTACAATAATAGGTAACACTGCTTTAGCTATAGTAATAACTTTTGCAGGTGTTATTGGTTCTTCAATTATTAATATGTTTGCATCAATGTATAAAATAAAAGTTCTTAATTATTTTGTTACAACTAACTGGAATTTTAATTATTATCTTTTCGGAGGTACTAATCCTTATGGACCTAGTATAACGCAAGCTATTATTGTATGTTTAGTATATTTCTTAATTATGATCATAACATCATTTATAGTATTTAATAAAAAGAATATTAAAAATATATAAAAAGGATGTTTTAAATGAAGAGAAAAAGAAAACTTAAACTAAAAAAAGGTGTAGTGTTCTTTATTGCTATAAGTATTTTACTTGTAGCATCTTCTTCATTTAAAACTTTTTCTTTTGCTCTTCCCACCATAAGTACTAATAAATCAAGTAAGAATGAACTAATTAATGAATATATAAATAATTTAACTAACCTTGTGGAGGAAACTAATATAGATTCAAGATTTGTTAATGTAGTAAGTCTAGAAGATGATAGATACATATCCAAATTATTTAATTTTAAAACTGGAGAAGAAGCAGCTATAGAATCAATTATAAAACCTGAGATGGTTGAAGAATTTTGGTCTAAAGTAAATAAATTATTGTATTTAAAATATCCAACCTTTATTGCAGATGTATTAAGTAAAAATGATAAAACAAATACCTATTTTGTAAAGGATAATGAACTTGTAATATATTATTATGATTATGAAATAGAGCCAATACCTAATGAAGAGTTATCATTACATGTTAATTTTAATGAAATTAAAGATTGTATGGATATTACAATAAAACTAGATAAAACTTATGAAAATGAAGATGGTAGTAAAATAGATTTAAACAAAAAAATAGTGGCTTTAACATTTGATGATGGACCAGGACCTTACACAAGTAGACTCATCGATATATTAAATAATAATAAAGCTCATGCAACATTTTTTATGTTAGGAAAAAACTTATCTATATATAAAGATGAGGTAAAAAAAGCTTATGATAATAAGATGGAAATTGGATATCATTCATACAATCACAAGAATTTTAAAAGACAAAAATTAGAAACAATAGTGGAGGAATTTAACGATAGTAATGAGACTCTAAAAAGTATAACCGGAGATACATTTCATTTAATAAGACCTCCATATGGAAGTATAAATGAAAAGATAAAAGAATCTTTAGATGCTTCCTTCATTCTTTGGAATGTTGATACAGAAGACTGGAGACACAAAAATACTGATTATTTAAAAGATTATGTTTTAGAAAAAGTTAAAGACGGAGATATTATTTTATTTCATGATATTCATAAATCAAGTGTTGATGCTATAGAAAAAATACTCCCTTATCTTTATGTGGAAGGCTATCAAGTGGTTACAGTATCATCCCTTGCAAATGTTACCAAAACTAATCTAGAATTACACAAATCATATCGTTATTTTACTAGATAAAAAGTAAATATAACCCTTGATAAACATAATCAAATCAATCCAACATCTAAGGCATCGTCTTTTCTAGTAATTTCATTAATCAAATAAATTGCACCCCCGATTAAAAATAAAATTGCTGCAATAAGTTGAATAAATGTCGATCTGTAATTAGGATCATCAAAGTTTTTTTCCATACTTCCTAAATCTTCAGTTAATAAAAGTAAAAAATACAAATAGATAAAGAATGCTACAAAGAAAATTGTTATATTAATACTTTTTTCTCTCTTATATGCATTCTTATCTTTTTTTAATAAATAATCTCGGTCTAATTTATTAGAATATAATGCAAAAACCACAATAAAAAAATATACAATCCATATTATATCTTCATTTTTTAATCTTTTTAGTTTTTTTTCGACATCATTCATGTTAAATTATATGCTAAAATAGTTTACATTAACAATATTTTTAGGTATAATTTTATATGGAAGTTAGAATTAAAAAATGGAGGAAACAATGAAAACAAGAATAATAAGTGCTATCGTTGCATTAATAATAGTAGTCCCTTTGATAGCTCTAGGGGGAATATATTACACTTTAGGTATTTGCTTAATAGCTGCTTTAGGTTATAAAGAGATAATTGACTTACCAAAATCACATGGAAAAATACCAAATATGATGATATTTATAGGATTAATATCCATGCTAACATTAATTTTATGTAATGAAGGAACATCAATTTATAAAGGATTTACATATCAAATTATAGCAATGACTAGTTTATTTATGATTGTACCAACAGTATTTTATAAAGAAGAGGATTATAGTAGTAAAGATGCTTTCTTTTTACTCGGAGCTATTTTATTTTTAAGTTTAGTATTTAATGCCTTTTTAACAATTAGATTAAGAAATTTAAATACATTCTTATTCTTACTTATAATACCAATGGTTAATGATATTTTTGCTTATTTTATAGGATCAAAGTTTGGTAAGAATAAAATGTGTGTAAGCATTAGTCCAAATAAAACTTGGGAAGGTTCAATTGGTGGTTTAGTTTTAGGATCTGCATCAGGAATCATTTTTTATAGACTTTTAATAGGGCGTATTACTCTGAAAGTTGTAATAATAACGATTATTCTTTCTATTATTGGTCAAATTGGAGATTTAATAATGAGTAGAATTAAAAGAGAAAACGGTATTAAAGATTATTCAAATATAATGCCAGGACATGGTGGTATTTTAGATAGACTTGACAGTAGCATATTTGTTTTTATTACATACATATTTTTACTTATGTTTTAAGGAGGCTTAAATTATGTGGATTGTATCAATACTTATATTAATATTTATTTTAGGAATCATTATTTTAGTTCATGAATTTGGACATTTTATCTGGGCTAAAAAGTTTAAAGTTCATATTTATGAATTTTCAATCGGAATGGGTCCAATTATTCACACTCACAAAGGAAAAGATAAAATAGATTATAATATCAGAGCTTTTCCAATCGGTGGCTTTGTTTCTATGGCTGGTGAGGTTTATGAAGATGCCGATGAAAAAATAAAAAAAGAAGATTATATGTGTAACAAGCCTTGGTGGCAAAGATTAATAATTTTAGTTGCTGGGGTCGTAAATAATTTTATATTAGCAATAGTACTTTTATTTATAAGTAGCCTAATCTGGGGTGGAACAACCCTAAAACCAGTAGTTAAAAATGCTGTAGAAAACTATCCAATGGCTGAGGCTGGAATTAAAGCCGGAGATACAATTATTGCTATTAATAATCATAAAGTATCAACCTGGGATGTTGCCCAAATAATACTAGTTATGAAAAATAAAAATGATTATTATACATTTGAGGTAAAACATGAAGATGGAAGCAAAGATACTTATAAAGTAGTTCCAAAGCTTGAAAAAGATGCAGACGGCAATGAAAAACAAGTTTTTGGTGTTGAAGTAGAAAGTAATAAAGCAACAGGTTTCTTTGCCTCAGTTAAATATGCATTTCAAAAGTTTGGTAGTATTGTTGAATCAATGTGGTTAACAGTTGGAGGTCTTTTAACAGGAAAAATTTCTACGAGTGCTTTATCTGGACCTGTTGGAATGTATAAAGTTGTAGACGATGGAGTAGCCTTAGGTTTAAATTATATGATTTATCTAACAGCATTCTTATCAATTAATGTTGGATTTATTAATATCTTACCATTCCCAGCATTTGATGGAGGTAGAGTATTCTTCCTTATTGTGGAAGCTATAAGAAGAAAACCAGTTAATGCTAAATTTGAAAATACATGTCATACAATTGGCTTCTTGTTATTACTACTTTTAATGTTTTATATAACAATTCAAGACATAATTCGTCTATTTTAGCTTGCATAGTTTAATAATTTATGATAATATATTGTTGACCCAAAAAAGGTATATAATCCGCTATAAATATTTTATATGATTATAGGTAATAAAATAAGGAGGTAAGAAAAATGGCAAATTTAGTTGACAAAATTGCTGAAAAACATATTCGTAAAGATGTTCCAGAATTTAGAGTTGGGGACACAGTTAGAGTTGATGTTTGGGTAAAAGAAGGAAAAAAGGAAAGAATCCAATCTTTTGAAGGATTAGTAATTGCTAAAAGAGGTGGAGGAGTTTCTGAAACATTTACAGTTCGTAAAAAAAGTGGAACAGTTGGTGTAGAAAGAATATTCCCAATTAATACCCCAACAATTGACAAGATTGTTGTAATCAAAAAAGGTAAAGTTCGTCGTGCAAAACTTAACTTTATCAAAGGAATGCGTAAAGAATATAAAGTTAAGGAAAGAAGTTAATTCTTTCCTTTCTTTCGTTTAAAGGAGAAATATTTAATGAAAGTAATAAAAGAGGTAATACCATATATAGTAATTGTGGTAGTAGTGGTATTAATTAGGACATTTATAATAACTCCAGTTAGAGTAGATGGCGATAGTATGAAAAATACATTAAAAAATGGCGATATATTATTGTTATATAAATTAAGTAGTATAAATAGATTCGATATAATCGTCCTTGATGAAGAAAATGATAATGAAAAAATAATTAAAAGAGTAATTGGTCTTCCTGGGGATACTGTAGCTATTAAAAAAGGTAAAATATATATCAATGATAAAGTTATTGATGATGAATATGCTTATGGAGAAACTAGTGATTATGATAAAGTCACTTTAGGGGATGATGAGTATTTCATACTCGGAGATAACAGATTAATAAGTAAAGACTCTAGGTACTTTGGTCCGATTAAAGAAAAAGAAATAAAAGGCAAAATAGTATTTAGATTATTTCCATTTACTAAGATTGGCACGGTGCAATAATGGATTTAATTACTTTAATGTATAAATATATTAATAGGTTTATAAATAGTGATGAACTTTTAAAATCTCTAGAAGAGTTAGATTTAAACAAGTTTTCTAATGAAGAAAAAGTATCAATTAATAAACTAATTGATGATATAAAAATAATAAAAGATAAAACTGCAAATGAAATAGACGAAATAGAAAAAAATAGATTAAAAACCATTGAAAAACTAATTTGTGATATAAATAAAATTTTAGAATCTGATAATTTAGAAAAAGATTTAAGAGAAAAAATAGAATATAGAAAAGAATACTTATTAGAAGATAAAAAGAAAGTAAAAGATGGTGGTAAATTATATGAAAGTATCTATATTTTACTTGCAGATAATGACTTAATTAATCATTATTGGGATTTAATGAATGATTATGAACTTTTAGAATTTATTGCTCAGTATATTAGTGTGCCGATGCCCCCTCAAATTAATCAAGAAAAATTTAACGCCCTTGTAAAAGTAGGAGTTGAAAAAGATGGAAGAGAATGGTTATGGCGCCTTGCTTTTAATTACAATAGAAAAAATAAAGATTTTTCATTAATTGAAGATTATTTTATTGAAAAAAAAGATGATTATTATTTAACTGAGTTAATAAGTGCAGTTCCAGAAGATTTAAATATGAAAAAGTTAAAGAAAAAAGTTATGGCAACAAAAGATAAAATATTTATTGATAAGGTAAAAAGTACTTTGAAAGATTATGAAATTGAATTTTAATTGAAAAAATATTTAAAATATGATAATATACATGACACTTCTTTAGGGGGGATATTATGGAATTTGAAGAAGATAATGTTGCAATGCAAAATATAGAAGATGAGATTAATGAAATTTTTGCTAAATTAACAAAGAAAAACAGTTTAACTATAGAAGAGTTAGATAAATTATTTTCTAAAAATGTTGAGTTGAAAAATAAATATCTAATTTTAATGAAATCCAGAGCAGAAGATTTATGTTTTTTGTTTTCAGAAGAAGAAAAAAAGAGTAAAATTAATAATTTGTCTACTATTATTATGATATTATTAAATTTTGGAATAATTATTTCAAATCCTGGATTAGCTTTAATATCATTTATTTCATTATTTTTGTTTTTAAAAAATGTTTCCTATAGTAATAAAAAAATAAAATCTCAGTTAGACGAAATTAATAAGGAGTGTCAATTATCTGAAAAAAGATTAGATAGATTTATCATAACAACCGAGAATAATACGACATTTATTTTGAAATGGCAAAAAGAGTTAAATGCTAAAAAAATGAAAGAACTAGCAGCAGATAAAACTTGGCAAGAGAAGATTAATAAAGCTAATGCTTTAATCGAAAAATTTATTGAAGACGGAATTTATCCTACAGAAGTAGATCCAGAAATAGAAAAAATAGCTGTAAGTTTGTTGCAATTGGATTTAAATATGAATTATAAGATGTTGGAAATATTACTCTTTTATGCCAAGCTAAAAAGAATGGGCCAATTAGATTTAGAAAATCCATCAATGACATTAACTTTAAAAAAAGAAAATAATTAAAGTGATTGTTTCCTTAATAATAATCTGTTATAATAAAAAAAATAGAGAAAGGAGGAACAATGAAAAAATGTTTAATTATTTTAAGTGCTGTTATTTTACTTTCTGGATGTGATTCTAAAAAAGAAACAAACGAAAATATAACTAAGCCTGAAGAAATAAGTTATACAAATAAATTTGAGTGTTCTAGAATTGAAAAGATTAAAAAGTTCGATTTAGATAATAAGAATGCTGGAAGACTTACTCAAGAACAAATGAAAGAAAGAGAAAATAGTCCAGTTGCTATCAATGAAAAGATAAGTAAGATATATGATTTTAACAAAGAAGGAAGTAAATTATTAGCTTTTTATGAAATCCATACATATGAATATGTAATTGATATCTACAATACGGATAAAGAAAAATCTTCTTATAGTTGTGGTGATTATGAAAAGTATGGTTTTAAGAGTTGTGAAATCACAACAACTAAAAACTCTATTGTAATGACTAAAGTCGCAGACTTAAATAGTGATTATAATAAAGATATGGCTAGTAAAATGACTTTAGAAAGTATTAAATCTGACTATTCTGAAGGAGATATGTATACTTGTAATTAAGGGTGATTAAACACTCTTTTTTCTTTTTCTCCAACATGATATAATAAGACTATAAAGAGGGAATAGATTATGTATATCGTAGAAAATGAATGTTTAGAAGAAATAAGAAAAATTTGGCTTGAAAATAATTCAGGATACATAGGTAATAACTGTAATTTAAGATCAATAAAAGATAACAATATGTTAAAAGTAGTTTGTAAAACGGATACTGATGTATGTGGATATGCAGTATTATATTTTGAAAAAGATTTTTGTGAACTTGAAAAATATCCTAATAATATAGAAAATATGCCTAAAAAAACTATTTATATGTGGGAAATGGTAACATCAAAAAATCATTTAAAAGAAGGGGTAGCTTCCAAAATATATAATTATATAAAAACAAAATTTAATGATTATACAATATATGCTGCCATAGATGAAAAAAATATTCCTTCTCTAAATTTACATATTAAAGAAAAGTTTATTCCAATATATAATTTCTATAAAGAAGATGAAAAAGTGATTTATATAATGTATGAATGGAACAAGGTTAAGGAGAGTAAAAAAATGAACAAAGACGAATTAATAATAAATAATATAATTGAGTATATAGATAAGTTAGATTTAATAGCCAAAGATAAAGATGAAAATTTTTTCTTTAATAATACAAACGAATTTAATAATATTATAAATAACGTTGTAAAAATAGGTGAATGTTTAGCACAAATTAGCAATGAAACTAAAAATAAATATCCCCATATTAACTGGGATATAATCAAAGATAGGGCTTTAGATGAAGAAAAAGTTGGACATGAATTAAATGTTAAAGATGCTTACGATTTAGCTAGTAAATTATTAAAAGAAGAATTATATGATAAATTAATTGAACTAATAAAGAGGTAAAAGATGAAATACGTTATAAATTTAGTTGACTATGAAGAAAAATACGCTGATGAGATAAATGAAATTAGAATTGATGAATGGGGTAGGGATTGTGCAATTGATATAAGGAAAAAAATTACCAAAAATTCACATATAAAAGTGGCAAAACAAAATGATTTAGTAGTTGGCTTTGGTTCAGGAAAAATAATCGGTGATGCATTTTATATTGATTCAATAGTTATAAAAAAAGAATTTAGAAATAAATCTATTGGATCAATGTTATTAAATTATTTTATTAACTATGCAAGAAAGTTAAATCTTGCAAACCTTGTTTGTGAAGGAGTATTATCAAATGAAAGAATGAATATTGCACCATTAATGAAAAAATATAATTTTGAAGAAATTTTGAGAATAAAAGATTACTGGGGATTTAAACATCCAGATGATTATTGTAATGTCTGTCAAAATAAACCATGTAAATGTACAAGTGTAATATTTAAAAAGGAGTTATAAATGTATACTAAAAAGGATTATATTAAGATGATTAGGTATAGTACCCTAACCTCATCATTTAATTATTACTATTTTATCAGAGCTATTGTACTTTTTCTTCTTGCTAAAAATGTAACCCCGTGGGTAGCTGTATCAGTGCCAATAGTTTTAGAATTTGCTACATTAACATCAAGGAGTTTTACCAAAGTTACTGAATATGCTATAAAAGTTAATTATAAAGTATATCATATTTTTTATACCGTAATGTTTATATGTTTAGGCTTAATAATAGCTAGCTGTAGAAATATTTATACAATATATTTATTTACGATTCTTTTAGGATTAATAAAAGGTATTAAAAATTCTTCCTTAACAAAACTAAATACTCAAAACAAAGAATATGAGCCATTTTGTTTTATAGAAGAAGAAAGATCATCAGTAATCGGGGGAACACTAGGTTTAATTATAAGTCAATTTGTTTATGATTTAAGTCCTCGCATATACTTTTTTAGTTTTTTTATTTTGTTAATAATAGAAACAATTTTCTGTTTTAGTTTAAAAGAAATTCCAAATGAGGATATAATGAAAGCAATGGATAAGAATAAAGAAATACCCCAAAATGAAAAAAATAATATTATTTTAGCTACATCTTTATTTGCCATACTCGCAGGATTATGGTGTATCGGACTTGGAGCTTTAACAGAAATCACCCCTTTAATTACAAAGAAAGTAGGTTATATTGAAGCAAGTTATACAATCCTTGAATCAATTCTTTTATTTGTAATATCAGGAAAATTATTAGAAAAATTAAAACGTAAAAAGAAATTGTTGTTATCTGAGACAATTGTTGCTTTGGTAGATATCATAGCACTTTTAATCGCATCAATAACATTATCATGGCAAGGCCTTTTAGTGGCGTACCTTTTGTCTGCGGTTACCTCAACACTCGGAGATCCTATCTGGGGATCAATCATGAGTGCATATTCTTGTGGTGATAGATCAAAATGGATTTTAGTAAATAAAGTATACTTTATTGAAAGAGGTATTTTTCAAGTATTTACATGGTTAATATGTAGAAAATGTGTTATACGTGGTATTACATCATTTAAGTATTTGGCAGTATCATTAATTGTTTTATTATTAATAACTTTTGTAATAGCAAACAAAATAAATAAAAAAGTTTTTAAAGATTATATTTAAAAGTAAAAATGGAGGTATCATGGAAAATAAAAAAGGTTTAGTAATCGCTGGTTTTGCTGGAGTGGGAAAAACTACACTGGCAAAAAAATATAAAAATGTTATAGATATAGAAAGTAGTATTTATAAATGGGATTATAGTAATGTTGATAAAACTGATTTAGAAAAATTAAAAGGTACTAAAAATAGGATAAAAAATAAAGAGTTTCCTGAAAATTACATTAAGGCAATAAAATCTGCCATTAAAAATTATGATATTGTTTTAGTTTGGATTCATCCTGATGAAATTTTACCAATTTATGAAAAATATGGTATTGACTATTATTTGTGTTTTCCAAGTAAAGAAGCGTTAAAAGAATATAAAAATCGATTTATTAAAAGAGGCAATAACATGGATTATATAGAAAACATATTTAATAGTTATGACAAAAGATATGAACAATTTAAAAATAATAAACATTTTAAAATTGAATTAGACAAAGGTAAAACTTTAGAAGACTATTTATTAGAAAATAATTATTATTTAAAGATGGAAAAGTAAAATGAAAGTTTATTTAGTAAGACATGGTGAAGTACCTCATAATGTAATGAAAAAATATAGTTCAGTTGATGAAGATTTAACTCTAAATGGTATAAAAGAGGCTGAAGCACTTAAAGAAATTATAAAAGATATAGAATTTGATGTAATTTTCTCATCTCCATATCAAAGAGCAAAACACACTGCAAAAATTATAACAAATAATAAAGATATTGTAGTTGATAAATTATTAAAAGAAAGAGATTGTGGCAGTTTAAATGAACAGCCTTTAGAAAGTACAGATAGGGAAGAATATTGGAATTATTATACTACTATCCAATACGGAACGAGTGAAAATATAAAAGAATTTTTTTCTCGAATATTCACATTTTTGAATAATTTAAAAGAAAAAAACTATAAAAATGTTTTAATAGTAGCTCATAGTGGAGTTTCTAAAGCGTTTAGTGCTTATTTTGAAGGAATAAAAAATGGAAAATTTTTAAATCGAGGATTAAAAAATTGTGAAATGAAAATTTATGATTTGAAATAACATTTAATTTACTTATTAATTAAATTAAGATATAATAAATTTGCTTTTTGGGGGTAAATATGGATGATTTAAAAATAATAAAAAAGAAATTTGGGGAAGATATGATGCACTTTTGTAGAGCTAATTTTGCATCGCTTTTAGAAACACCCGGATTTTTATCTAAAAGATTGTTAAGTAAATTTCACGAAAATCATAATTTATTAAATGATATAAAGAAAAATCATAAACAGTCACAATTTATTGAATTTATATATGGTCCAAAAAATTTGGATATAAAACAAAATAAATGTAATAAAACTCCAGAGGAGTTGATGAAATCAGTTGGGTATACTTTAGTAGAGTGTCATACAGAAGAAGAAGTACAGGCTTTTAAAAAGTATTATGCTAAAGGTGAAAAACTATGTACATTTAGACAAGATAGATTATCCGAGTGCAGAGTATTTTTTGCAGTTAAAGATAATGTTGCTGAAATAAAAAGAGAAGACTATAAAAATCCAAAACGTGAAGATGCTTATGGTACATCTGTAATAAGTATTCAGTTTACTAAAGATAAATCACATATATTATCAATAAAGAACCGATATAATCATAGTGTAGACAATCCCGATGCAACCTTTGGAAATGATTTAGATAGAATAGTTGAAGGTTTAACTGAAAGTTTTGAAAAAACGTATGGATTAAAACAAAATCATCAATCTTCTAAATTTGAACTTGAAAATTATGTGTTAGCTAATGATGGGAAATACTATAAATACAATTTTGAAAGAAATAATACTTATTATTGTCCAGATAATATTATAATTAAAAATTATAAGGTAGAACATTTTGATAAAAATAAATATTTAGTAATTGATAATTTCATAATAGAATTAGAATCAAAATACATAGATACTTATGCATCATATATTGAATCTATTAATGATTATGAGGTTTATATAGAAACATTTCCTAGAGTTTTTAATCATATTGAAAAAATTACAATTACAAAAGATAAAGAAAATAAAATTGTTGAAATCTTTAATGCTGATGGCAAATATGCAAAATTAATTGTAAACCATTTTAATAGAATCAAAAAAATGTTTTTAGAAAATGTAAATGAACTCCCCCAAGGATTTTTATCAACAAAAGATTTAGAAATAATTGAATTTAGATCACCAGCTACAAAAGTTATCGGAGATTACGTTTTAAAAAATGCAACATTTCTTGAAATTTTATCAATTAATAATTGTCAAAGTATAGGTTCATATTTTTTATATAAAAACTTTGGACTAAAAGAAATTGACTTACCAAATATAGTTGAAATTGGAGATTGTTTTATGACTAATAACGTTATTCTAAAAAGGGTAAATATGCCTAAACTAGAAATAGTTGGTTCTGAGTTTTTAGAATTAAATGAGTCAATAAATAAATTGTTTTTTCCATCTTTAAAAACAGTAGGACATTTTTCTCTAAAAGTATGCCAAGCACAAGAGGTTTATTTACCTAAATTAGAAAAAGTAGGACATAGTTTTCTTTCTGATAATGAAAAATGTAGAATTTTATATGCTCCATCTTTAGCAGAAGTCGGAGATTATTTCCTGATGAAAAACGAAGAATTACCAGAAATTATATTGCCAAGTTTAGAGTTAGCTAAATATGGATTTTTGCTAAAAAATAACAAAATCTCTATAGCTTGTTTTCCTAGATTGAAAATAGTCATGAAAAGTTTTCTAGCAGAAAATACATCATTAAGAAAATTATACGCTCCATTATTAGAACGTGAACAAATTAAAACTTTATTAGAAAGGAATTATCATAATTTAGAATATTGTGTTAAGGATTCTCAAAGAGATAGTTTTTACGATGGTTGTCCTAAAGAAACTAGTTTAATAAGAAAAAAATAATCTTTTAATAATGATAATAACATGTTATACTTAATATAAGTGAGGTAATAATATGACAAGTATTGCAGTAATATCAGATATCCATGGTAATCTAGAAGCCTTAAAAAGTGTTTTAGAAGATATCAAAAAAAGAAACATAGAAAAAATAATTTGCCTCGGAGATATAATTGCCAAAGGTTCTAATCAAAAAGAATGTTTAGAATTAATTAAAGAAAATTGTCAAATAGTTTTACGAGGAAATTGTGATGAATTTTTTTCATTAGATGTAGACATTAATAAATTTAATGAAACAGAACAAAAAAGAATTATTTGGAATCATGGTAAAATTACAGATGAAGATAGAGAGTATTTATTGAATCTACCATTTTCTCATGAAATGTATATAAGTGGAAGATTAGTAAGATTTTTTCATGCTACCCCAGAAAAAATAAATGGTTTCGTAGGTAATATCGATAAAATTGAAAAAACATATTCACTATTTTTGCCTAGTCAAAATACTGAATCTCAAAATAAAGCAGATATAGTAGTTTATGGTCATATTCATACAGCATACTTACAAAGAATATATAATAGAACAATTATAAATACCGGTTCAGTAGGAAATGCTATTGATGTTATTAGAAATGATGAAAAAGATGGTAATGATAGCTTCACGACATTAGCAAATTATTTAATTATAAATGGTAACCTAAATTCTACGAATGATAAAGATTCAATTTCTTTTGAACTTGTAAGTATACCATATGATAAAGATAAAGAAATAAAAAGTAATATAAATAACATTGAGTTTGATGATTACAAAACAGAAATAACTACTGGTAAATATCGAGATATGGAAAAGATTAATAATAGTTTCAAAGAAAGAGGTATTAATATAGATGAAATATAAATTTTTTATCGCCGGAAGAGCTAGAAATAAAGATAATATATTAAAGATTTGTGATTTGTTTGATAAGTATAAAATTACATATTATTGTTTTTTAAAGGAAGATTCTTATAGCTCATATGGAACAAATTTGAACGCTTTAGATAAACAACAAGAGTTTGAAAGTCTAGGCTTAAAAAGTAAAACAGTTTTAAATGTTTTTAAAAGCGATATGGAAGCAGAAAAAAATTCTGAAAATTTCTTACTTGTTCTACCTGCTGGAAAGTCAGGACACATAGAAGCAGGTGTAGCATATGGAATGAACAAAAAATGTTATGCTATCGGAGAATTTGATGCAACAGATTCTTTATACAATATTTTTGAAGAAATATTTAATAATGAAAATGATCTAGAAGAATTCTTAAAAAATTTTAATTAGTTTAAGGAGGGTATATGGAAAAAGATTTAATTAGTGTAATAATACCTGTATATAATAATGAAAATTATTTTGAAAGATGCATAAAGTCGGTTATAGAGCAAACTTATAATAACATAGAAATAATAATTATAAATGATTATTCTATAGATAATGTTGAAAGTATTATTTTAAAATATAAAGAGTTAGATAAAAGAATTAAATATT
>OIYR01000899.1_pt1 | contig 16006 bp, 12 predicted proteins | sample 1588221 | NCBI WGS metagenome assembly OIYR01 (sample SAMN03283292) | human gut metagenome | biome: human-associated habitat; material: feces | host: Homo sapiens | place: Peru | collected 2012 | reverse complement strand
AATATGCGATTGAAAGAAAAGATTTTTTATATAGAACGGTAATTAATTTGCAGTAATTTTTTTTATTGAAAGAAAGTTAAAATTTATTCTTACTTTTTCGTTCTTTTTTCTATCAAGAAAGAAGAACCATGCCGAAGGCATACAGTATCAAAAAGCTACTTCTTTTGTCAAGAAGAAGATGATTTTTTGGTTATTTTTTGCTGATGCCAGCTTCACTCTCGCATAGGTGTTCATACGGTAAGGCTTTTAGTTAGTGTGTTATCAAAAAAAGACATGTATTTTATTTATTTTTCTAAATAGATATAGATAAAGTAAGATTTTTATTAGTTTTTTAAAAAAAATAATATAAATTTTTAATAGGAATGCATATTGTAAAAATCAATTTGTATGCTAAAAACAATTGATTAAGTATAAATAAAAATAATTTATAAGGATTAATATTAAGAATATTAAATATTTATTAAAATATTAATTATGTTATTTAAAAAATATTATATTATCAAAATCTTATAGAGGCATACATTTACAGTTATCTCTTTGACAAAATACGTCTATTTTAGTATAATAAATAAAATTATATTTCTATAATTAAGGGAAAATTAATGAATTTATTAAAGCCGTTAAAAAGAGAGATAATGTATTTCGTTATATTTGCAATTCTTTCGATATTGTTTTTTTATAGCAATTTAACTTTTTCTTATCTTCAAATGGGAGATGTTATTTTGTGGGAGATAAAAAATATTAAAGAAGCTATAGCGAATGGAAATTTTTATTTTTGGAATAATGCATATTTTACGATAGCGACAAGCTCGACTGTTCCTCTTCATCCAAAATCTTTATTAATCGCTCTTCTGCCCGTTAATATTTATCCGCAAGTTAGCGTAATGTTTCATATAAATATAATGGGCTACGGTTTATTTTTATTTTTAAGAGAAAAAAAACTTTCGATAAAAGCCTCTATGTTTGGAGCTATCGCTTTAATGTTTTCAAATTCAATTATTACTTTAATATTGCCAGGACATTTGGGAAAATTTGAAACTTATTGTTATTTTCCTTTCGTTTTATATTTTTTATCAAAAGCAATGAATAATGAAAAATGGACTTTCTTCTTTTTTACGGGCGCTTTTTTGGGAATCGCTTTCTTGGGCGGAGCTTTGGATGTCGCAATGTATTTCGCGTTATTTTTAGCCGTTTATTTTCTTTATTTATTATACAACAAAAAAGACGAATTAAAATTATTTGACTTTATTAAAAAAGAAAACAAAAAAATTATTTTATTATGTTTTAAATTTTTATTAGTCGCTATATTTTCTTTTTTAATGTCTATTCAAATAATAATGATTACGAAAAATACTCAAGATATGGGAGCTGCGGGAGTTAGCAATAAAAAAGAATTATGGGCTTGGGCTACAAGATGGTCTTATCCGCCCGAAGAAATTTTAGGATTTTTTATTCCTGGTTTATTTGGTTATTATTCGGGAAGCGAAACTCATCCTTATTGGGGAAGAATAGCGAATGTTAAAGGAGAGCCTAAAACTTCAAATTATTCTTTAACGGCGACTAATATCGGTTATATAACTTTTTTATTTATTATATTTGCAATTTTTATAAGCGATAAAAAATACAAAGAAAAATATTTTTGGATTTTAACGGCTTTATTCTTTTTAATAGCAAGTTTCGGGAGATATTTTCCTTTAATTTACGGCGCTTTATTTCAAATTCCAATATTTCAAGATGCAAGAAATCCGAATAAATTTATTGAAATAATACCGATTCCTTTTGCAATAATTTCTTCTTTTGCCGCAGATTATATTTTTAATGCGATAGAATTAAAAACAAAAAAAGAAAATAATTTATTAAAATATTTGGAAGATGATTATAAATATATTGATATTGCAAAAAAAATAATGATTGTAATTTCAATCGTTTCTTTAATATTCGCTCTTTTAACAATTTTTGGAAAAGGCTTTATTTATAATAGTTTTTTAGCGGAATGGCAAGCTCAAAAATCGGCGTTAATTTCTAAAAATATATTTATGGCTTTTATAAGATTAACTTTAATATCTTTTATATCAACAATTTTAATTTTAAACTCTATATCGTTAAAAGAAACAACCGCGAAAGAAAGATATATAGCTTTAATTCCTTTAATGGGATTTATATTATTTTCAGTTTACGATTCGGGAAAAATAGGATTTCTTATAATCGGAGCGGTTGTAATTTTTGCTTATATAATTATAGCGAATAAAGAAAATATTTTTTATAAATATCTGCCTTATATTTTTATGGCAATTTTATTTTTAGATTTGACTCAAAGCGGAAATATGTTTTTAGTAAAATCGAATATTAACGAAATGTATAATCCTACTCCGATAACCGAACATATATTAAAAGAAAATAATAACAAAACTACAATGCCGATTTTGATTCCTTATTTATATAGATATACGACTCACACAATGCCTTATTATAAAATTCCATTAACCGAACCTCCCGCGGCAAGCAGATTGAGTAAAGATATAACGGAAACATTCGGAGCTTTCAGAATAAACGATTATGTCGGCTATCAACCAAGATTAATGGATTTGCTTGGCGTTAGATATATATTAAGTCCTACATATTTAGAAAATTCTTTACTTTCAAACGATATTAAAAAAATAACGGAATATCAGGATGAATTTTCGGCGGCTGTTTTATACGAATTAAAAGATTATAGAAATAAATACGAGTTTGTAAGCAAAGTTTATAACGCTAAAGATTTTAATGACGGTTTGGGAAGATTAAGAATGCCAAATTTCAATTTATCTAAAGAAGCGATTATTTTAAACTCTTCAAATAATTTTAGTTTAAATAACGAAACGAATATTTATTTTATAGAAATGATTGAAAATAAAAATAACAAAATAGCTTTTAATTTAAAAACCGAAGAAGACGGAATTTTAATTTCAAAAGAAAGATTCGATTCAAATTGGAAAGTAAAAGTTAACGGAGAAGAAAAAGAATTATTAAACGCTAATTTATTATTTAGAGGAGTTTTCGCTAAAGCGGGAGACAATGAAATAGTATTTGAGTTTAAGCCCGATATAAAATATTTTTATAGCTCGATAATTTGCTGGACTGCGTTTATATTAGTTTCTTTGATTAAGATAATTTTATTTTTTAAGCGTAAATTATATAATTAGATTTTTTAAATATCGTCAAATAATTTTGGCTCGCTCGTTTTTAATTTCCAACCGCATGTTTTTTTATTTAAAGTGGCGACTTCTTCCAAAATTTCTTTAATAAATCTATCGTCTGGCGTCACTCCGTTTTTTAATAAAGGTATGACTTCAAGGCAAATCTCGTCAAAAATCGCTTTTCTTCCCTCGATTTCGCATCTGCCAAGATAAGAAACTATAAAATATCTTGTTCTATCTTCAAGCGGAACGGAAGAACCTTTGAATTTAGTTCCCGATTTAATTCTATATTTTTTATCTTGCATATTATATTCAAAATTTTGATTGACGAAAATTAAAAAATTATCTCCCATTTTTGCCAAAAGATGCAAATATCCGTTTTCTAATCCTCTTTTTGTCAAATCTCCGTAAAGCTCTTCGATTGTAGCTCCGTTATACTTAACTATCGTAGCTTCAATATCATTTAAAACCATATCATAACTTAAATCTCCCAAAACCTCTCTCGCTCTCGTTTTCGGATTATCGACTTTCTTAAAATGCAAAATTAATTGTCCGCTTAATACGGAAAAAGGATTTTGTCTCTTCTTAAAAGTCGTTTGTCCGTTATTTTGTCTAACGCTTCCCGCATATTCAAAACCTACTTCTTCGGCGGCGTCAACCAAAAGTTGCCAAAGTTTCGGGTCTTGATGTTGAAACACGAAACTTAACCAACGATTAAATTTTAATACTCTATACATTTCTTTAAGGCTTTCTTTCATTAAAGTATAATATTCGTCTCGGCTTTTATTCAAACTTCCTTTTTCTATGCATTCTTTTTCTTTCAAACTTTTATCGACAGGAAAGTCAAGCCAAGCGTTCCACATAGCGCTTAAATCTAAATATGGAATTTTAGCTCCGTAAGGCGGGTCGGTATAAATATAATCTATGCTCTTATCGTTAATCTCTTTAAGATTTGTCGCGTCCGCTTGAAAAAATTTCTCTCCGTTTATAGCGTTTTCTTTTGTTCCTACATTATTCAAATCGTCTCTTTGCGAAATCATAGAACCTTTAAAATTTTTAATCGTTTCGCTTAATGGCTCAAAATAAGAATCGTAAAAATATGGGGAATAATCAAGTTCTTGTTTACCTTTAAAAACTCTTTGTAATTTGCCTTTAAAAATATCCGCCGTATCAAATAAAGTAGGCTTTGGCGCAATTCTATATCTATAATAATTATAAATTCCGCATGAACCGCCCTTACCTGGTCTTTGCCAAGTTTCGTGATATGTTAAATTACACATGGTAATTGTATTATAAAAAGCCAAAAGCAAAGAATATCGTATTTCTCTTTTTTTAGTGGTTTTTCTTATTATAAGTTTTCTTAAAATCGCCAACTCTACTAATTGAGTAGGCGAAAATAATTTTAGGACGGAATCGACATCGCTACCTTTAGGTAAAATCTCGTCTTTTGGTATCCATAATATTTCTTCTTGCTTTTTTACGCTTGCCGTTTCGCCGAATTCTCTATCTATAGCGTTTGGAAAATATTTCGCGTTTTTTAATATCGCTTTCGCTTCTTTTTCGTTTTTAGGTTTTAATTTTTCAAATTCGCTTAAAATCTCTTCTCCCAAATCGTATAAATCGCCCAAATCGACTTTAGAAGTTAAAGCCTTTGTCATAAATACGGAAAGAGGATTTAAATCCGTATGAATTCCCAAGCGATTATTCATCATAGCTTCGATTGCCGTTACTCCAGTTCCGCCGAAAGGGTCAAGGACTATATCTCCTTTACCTGTAAAGTTTTTAATATTATGAGCCACAATATCCCAACTTTGACGGGTAAAATAAGCCATGCATCCAAAATAACGAAATTTCTGCTGTTTTTGAGGTTTATCAATTGGTCTCGGTAATTTTCTACCAATATACCAATCGTCACTTTTAGGGGCATTGATAATTTTTATTATTTCAGCATTGTTATCGGTAAGATATAATTTTAATTCTTCAAATTTATCCTCTAATTCGTTTTCCAAATCAATCTCTAAACATGCTTTTTGATGTGCCACATAAAATACTATAATAGATTTTCCATTGCAGAGGGCATAAAATGGAACTCTCATTTCATTATTGATTGCATAATAAAATACTTGTCTCTCAGCTTTTGAGTATAAATTTATATCTACAGTTGGAGATTTTGCATCAAGAACGCAATGAGGTTTGCCGTCTATATATAAAACATAATCGGGAATAATTAAATCTTTTGATTTTATAGATTTATTAGAACCTAAAATAGTATCGCTTGTTAATTTAACGGAGCGTTTGAGAGTTAAACCTTCCTGCGATTTTTTGCTTTCAAATCCCAATTCTTTTAATAAAGGAGCTATTATATCCTCTCTAACGGAATCCTCTTTAAAGTCCTTATTGTCTAATAATGAAAAATCAAAATCTAACATTTTATTTGCCTTGTATTAAATATTGAATTATTATACTTTATTAATGGTTAACTTTCAAGAGTTCATAATAATATCTTTTATTAATACAATTCTATTACTTAAAAAAATATGATATTAATTATTTTATACCTAAAAGTCTTTTTAAAAAATCTAAAAAATATTCTCTTGTAGATTTGCTTACTCTTTTAAAATATTTTTCAACGACTCTTTTACCATCGTCAGAATCCGCTATTTCAATTACTCTGCCCGTTTTATCATAAATCCATCTATCTCTATCGGGACGATTACAAACTTGACATTGCGGGATAATATTTCCTAATTCTAAAGGTTTGGAAGGATTTATATGTCCAGCTTGCAATTTTGTAATTTCATTTTTTCTAATATAATGTAATTCGCCTTCTCTTGAACCGCAAGTAGCACATCTATAATTATATTCTTTTTTAAGCTCTTCAAAACTTTCGCTTTGTATTCCTTTTCTTCTATTAGCTTTATATGACTTATAAGGATTTTGTAAATCTATTAATTTATAATAGCCAGCGGGTATTTTTTCGTTTATATCTCCTCTTGTGCCAGAAATAATATTATAACCTTTTTGTTTGCTTAAATGTCTAGCTTGTTGCACATCGTTAGTTTTAGGATAAAATTGTCTTATAAAATCAGTAAGTTCTTGTTTTGATATCGCTTTAGTGTTTGGATAATCCTTTGCCAAATATATTAAAGTTAATGCATCTTTTGTATAATTATTATTTTTATCATACAAATTTATAGGTTTTACTCCATACTTTTTAAGATATTTTTCATACATTGCAGAAATAACTTTATATATTTCTATAATTTCTTTTTTATTCATTTTTATTCCGATATTTCTAAAAATCTTTTTTCTATTCTTTTTTGAGTAATTTTAAAATATTTTTTTTCTATCTCAAAACCAATAAATTTACGATTATTTTCAAGCGAAGCTATAGCATGCGAACCGCTTCCAAAAAATGGGTCTAATACAATTTGTCCTTCTTGAGTAAAAAGTCTAACTAAATGCGATATTAGACGCACGGGTTTTCTTGTAAGATGTTTTATTTTTTCTTCGCTTTCATTATTTCTTATATGTTTAGACACTTCCATAACATTGCTTGGAAATCCGCCGTCTAAACTTTCTTTACTGTTAATAAGTCCTAATTTATATTCTTGCCAATTTTTAACAAAAGTCCCAATTTTAGGTTTTTGAGCTAAAACCATAGGCTCGATTCTAGGCTTTAATTGAGGAGTTTTCATTCCGTCCAATTCTTTAATAAGAATCTCTTTTTGAGATGTAGATAAAGTTTTATCTTTTTTTATAAAATGCGTTTGCGAAAACGCCTTTGCCTGCCCTTCATATTTCCAAACAAGCATATCTCTTATTTCAAATCCCGCCAAATCTAAACTCATTGCCATTCTATGATAAAGTCTCGCTTGAGAAAAAACTATACAAAATCCTCCAGGTTTTAAAACTCTAAAAAATTCATTAGATAGAGGATTCATAAATTCTTGCAATCTCTCTCCTTGAATTCTATCAAACTTCATACCAATAGGCAATCCTCCTATAATTCCCGATTTTTTAGCTTTATTCTGTAATCTCTTATCGTTCCATTCGTTTCCCATTCCGTCAATAAAATATGGCGGGTCGGTTACTATAAAGTCGATAGAATTATCTTTTAATCTTTTTATACCTTCTCTGCAATCTTCATTAAAAATTTGAAAATTTTGATTTATACCTATTTTTGATTTTATATCTTCTCTATCTAATGTTATATAATAAGACATTTTTAATCCTTAACTATTTATATAAAAATATTAGACTTTCTAGCTCCTTCTAAAAGTTCAGCCGCATGCTTTATGCTCGCTTCGGTTATCTCTTTTCCCGTTATCATTCTTGCAATTTCGCCTACTCTCGTATTTTCGTTAAGTTCTTCTATAGTTGAAGTTACATTATCTTCGCCTTCGTTTTTAATAACCTTAAAATGAGTATTTGAATATATCGCAATTTGGGCTAAATGGGTAACGCTTAAAATTTGTTTTCGTTTCGATAACGCGGCAATTTTCTCGCCTATAACTTCCGCTATTCTTCCGCTGACTCCGACATCAATCTCGTCAAATACCATAGTCTCGCAGTAATCTCCCAAAGATAAAACATTTTTAAGCGAAAGCATTATTCTCGATATCTCGCCGCCCGAAGCTATTTTTCTTAAAGGCTGAAATATGCTCTGTTTATTTGGTGCGATTATAAATTCTATATTGTCGATTCCATAAGCGTTTGCCTTTATATTAACTCCGTCAACGATTAATATTCCCTCTTCGTCTTCATCCGACATTATTTCAACATCGAATTTTGTTGATGACATTCCCAAATCGTTCATTTCCGATTCAATCGCTTTTATAAATTCTTCTTTTCTGTTATGTCTTATATTAGAAATTTCTTTTGCTAAAATAGAAGTTTTTTTTCTTAATTCTTCAATTTCCGATTTTAAATTTATAATATCTTCTTCTGAAAAATTTAAAGATTCCAATTTTTCTTTAGATTCTTTCGCATAATTTAAAATCTCTTTTATGCTTGAGCCGTATTTTTTCTTCAAATTATTAATAAAAAATAATCTTTCGTTTAAAGATTCCAACTCTCTCGAGTCAAATTTTGTTTTCGCTCTTATCTCGCTTAAAATATTTTTTATATCTTCGAGGCTTAAACTTATTCCTTCTATTTGAGATGATAAATCCGCCAATCTGCCGTCATATTGCGATATTGACTGAAGAATATTTACACTTCTCGTTAGTTTCAAATAAGCTCCAGATTCGCTTCCGAAAATATCTTTATTAACTGCAGACAATGAAGACGCTATACTTTCGGCGTTCGACATTACAGATATATCGTTTTTTATCTCTTCGTCTTCGTTTGCTTTCAAATTTGCTTTTTCTATTTCGTCAATAGCATATTCCAAAAATGATTTTTCTTTTAAGATATTATTTTTATTTTGAGAAATTTCATTATATTGTTTTATTAATTTTGTAAGTTTATTATAATGTTCTTTATATATTTCAAGTTTATCTTCAATATTCAAAAAACTGTCATAAAAATTCAAATGATTCGCGGGATTAAATAAAGATTGATGTTCATGCTGTCCATGAATATCGACAATTAAATCTCCAAGTTCTTTTAATTCCGCTATTCTAACGCCTACATTATTTATAAAAGATTTGCTTTTTCCGTCTTTTGTAATTTCTCTTTTTATATTAAGTTCGTTATTGTTTATTTCTATATTCCATTCTTTCAATTTATTTTTCACGATATTTGAAGAAGATTGCAAACTAAAACAACCCATAACGATTAACCTGTCTCCGTTTGAGCCCACCATTCTAATAGAGCCTTTTTCTCCCGTTATAAGTTCAAGCGCGCTTATTATTATGCTTTTTCCCGCTCCCGTCTCTCCCGTTAAAACATTAAAGCCGTTATTAAAATTAATCTTTAATTTATCAATCAATACAAAATTTCTTATTTCAAGATACTTAAGCATTATCTTCCCCATTTAAGTTTATTGCGAAGAATATCGTAAAATAATCTTTTTGCGCTTTGAAATATATAACAATGTTTTTCGCTAATTTGAGCTTTTAAAATATCGTTTTTATCGAATTTGCAAATATCGTATCCGTCTATTGTAATCATAGCTTTAAAAGATTTTTTTGAAAGTTCTAATTGTATAGTATCTCCTTTCGGAATAACAAGAGGGCGAAAAGTTAAAGAATGCGGCGCTATAGGAACAAAAGAAATTGCATCTATAGTCGGTGCAAGAACGGGACCGCCCGCGCTTAAAGCGTATGCAGTAGAACCCGTTGGAGTCGCTATAACGACTCCGTCTCCAACTATCGAAGAAACCATTTTATTTTCTATATTGACATCGATATAAATAGCTCTTCCATCGCATTTGCCTAATACAAGTTCGTTTACAGCTAAATATTTTTTTATTTTAGAATTTTTATTTATTTTTTTTTGAGATAATTTTACTTCAAGTAAAGTTCTTGATTCTATTTCGTATAAACTTTTTTTATTATTTAAATATTCTTCCAATATAAAATAAGCTTCATCGGGAGGAATTTCGGATATAAAACCTAAACTTCCGTTATAAATTGGTAAAACAGAAATATTATATTTTATTGCAATTTTTAAAGCCGAGAGTAAAGTTCCGTCTCCGCCGATTGAAATAAGCATAGAAACATTTTTTAATATTTTTCCCGCTTTATTTATATTTTGACGCGAAGATATATCATAATCTATTATTACGGTTTCAATGCGATGCTTTTTAAGTATAGCTTTAACTTTTGAAAGTATAGAAGCGGGATTTCCTCTTAAAGTGTTGATTATTATTCCTACCGATTTATTATTTTCAGATTTATTTTTATTCATAATCTTACGCTATATTAATTATTTTCAATTTAAAATTGTTTTAATTATATCAAAAGTAATTTAATATATCAAGTAAATAAATTAAATCTTATAAAACAAATAAAAATTAAAAATTAAATATATCATTTTTTATTGTTTTGAATTTAATTATTAACTTTAATCTATAATTCATAAGAGCCAAAATGAAATCCTATTTGAACTCCTAAATCGATTGAAGATAATCTCTGTTTGTCTGGCTCTACTCCCCTTACTCTAACTTTTGGAAAATCATAATTAAAATAAAAACTTAAACTGCTTCCGCCGCCCGCATAAGCGCTATCGTATCTTAATCCGATTATAAATTTTATATAAGGAATGTATAAATCGTCAAATCTATTTTTTAATCTCCCGTAATTTAAAAGCTCAATAATATTATCGTATCTTAAACTTCCGCCAAGAGGAACTTTTATTCCTCCTCCAAAACCTAATGTAAAGAATCCAAATAATCCTTCTGCAAAAAATCCCATATTTAAACTATCAAATACATTTACTTCTTTTCTGTTATTTATATAATTCATAAATCCGAAAGTATCTCTATAATATCCGAAGTCGAATAATAAAGATATAAAATAAGGTTTAAATATAAAACTGTATCCCGCTTTCAATAATAAACCGCCTTCAAAAGTAGATTTTGATTCATAATTTTCTTTTGAAACATTTCCGCCATGCTTTTCTATTTTGTAATCTGCCAAACTTCCAACGAGCGGAATCGATAAACCAAAACTTAGAAAACCTATTTTTTGAGGAAATAGATTAACCGACAATAACATTAATAAAATAATCGCTTTTTTCATCTTTTTATATCCTTTTTATTATTAATTTTTAATAAAAATTATATTATAATAACGATAATTTTTTGTCAAATTAATTAAATTAAGTATTGACTTTTTTTAACTAAAATGTTAAAATTATTCCATTATGAGATTTTTAGATAACAATTACATTTGGTTACCGTCAACCGTCAACCGTCAACCGTCAACCGTCAACTAAAATTTATTTTAAAATTATTTTTTCATTGCATAAATATTTTAAGTTATTCTTTAATCATAATCTTGCAAATAATGATTCGTTTCTTTGTAGACGAATTTTTATTTAATAAATATTTTTATAAAAGGAGAAGCAGAATGAAAAAGATGCTCGTTTTACTATTCATTGTTCTTATGCTTGCTAGCTCTTGCGCTGCGCATAAACACATGATAGGAAAGGGACCTCAAGCTGGGGTAAAAGTGGATAAGAGACAGTGGTATGCATTGTGGGGATTAGTGCGTATCGGGGATGTTAATATTCCTGATATGGCAGGCGATAAAGCCGATTACGAAATCTACACAAGAGTTAACGGCATAGACTGGCTTATCAATTTCTTCTTGGGCTGGACTACTATTCAAACTAGAACTGTAACAGTCACAAAGTAACTTAAAGTTCTAAAGGGCTATTATTTTATATAATAGCTCTTTATTTAATTAAAATCGATAAAAATTAATTAAAAATAAGGATTATTTATGAAATATATAATAATTGTATTTATATCTTTACTTATATTTGCTTGCAATGATAATAAAAGCAATGAAAAAATTACGGACAATGCGGAAAATATAGAAGATTCAAACGATATATTTTCAAATAAAGAAATTGTATTTGGAAAATTAGAATTAGGAAAAAATTATACAAACGAAAATAAATATTATATAAAAAATGTTGACGCTTCTTTTTCTCCGCCGATTAATTCGATTCAATTATCCGAAGAAGAAAAAAATATGATAATAGAACAAACGGGATTTTTCAAAGACGATTTTTATACCGACAGTTTATTTATAAATGAGAGAATGAGAATAAGTTGTTTAGTCGGCTATATGGAAAAAGAAGGCGAAAATTTAAATTCTTTTATAGACTCTTTAAGAAATATGAAAGAAGATAAAAGCGTTAAAAAATTTACGGAAGAATATTTTATTATAAACGGAAAGAAGAATATTCAATTTCAATTAAATATAGATAATGCGGCTTTTTGGTTTTACGCTATATTTGAATCTAAAAACGGATATTATTTAATTTTAAATTATACTTTTACAATAACTTATTTTGAAGATTCTTTGTCAGTAATAGCAAATTCTTTAAATTCTATAACTTTTTAAGGATTGTTTAAAATGAACAAAATTTTTAGAAAAATATTGATAAATATTATAAAAATTTGTATATTTTTAACAATTTGCAATTTATTATATTCTGAAGATAATTTTAAAAATAAAATGGATAAACATATTTCTCAAGTTCAAAATAAATGGAGATTTAATCCTTTTAGATACGAAACTTTAAAAAGACTTTATGGTTGGCTTGACCCTGAAGTTTATAATTCAAAATATTGGATTGGCGATATATTTAATATAGAAAATATGTATCCAAAATACGAATATCGTTTTGATAAAATGGCTTTTTATCATCAACCGACTTTAGCTACAGAAATTAATCCGATAGATATTTTATATAAAGATAATCATAGATTTAGAATCGGAGTCGGATTTTTAACTCAATTTTATTTGTCGGTTTATAAACCCAATTTTTCAATATATTACGGCGAGAGTTTATTTTTCGGCACTTATATGCAAACGGAATTATATTTTGATTATATTTATAAAGAAAGTTTGAGATTTAGATTTACTCCCGTTCGTCATGTATGCGCTCATATTGGAGGCGATATTTTTGGAGATTATGAATTATACGATAGAGATAAAGAAGAGTTTAGAGATTCTAGTATAGAGTCAATGAATTTTGCAATTTATTATAATTATGGATATTTTACTTTTTACGGCGGATTTTCATTCGCTATGTCGGGATTTAACGAATCGAATTTTATTAATTTATTCAAAATATTTTACGGAACAGATTTTAGATTTCCTATTTGGGGAGAGATAAGTTTAATAACGGGAATATACGCGGCTTTAGATTATGATAAAATAAATTCCGTATATAGAGCGCATAATTTCAAAGGTTATAGAATTACGGACAGTTATAATAAATGCTATCCATTTGTGGCGGTTGGCATAGGAATTGAAGTTTACAGATTTACGCTTGGAATAAAATACGAATACAATCGCTCAAGGCAATTATATGCATATAGAAAAATGGAAAGCAAATTAGGAGTAGAAGCGACTTTATTTTTTTAATTTTCGTTAAATTTTTTATCAATTTTTTTATTAATTTTTTATTGATAGTATCATTTTTTATATAATAATATAATATTGTTAAACTTATATTAAATAAATTATAGAGGTTTAAAATATGATAATTTTAATTTATTCTTTGCCGTTTATCCTTTATTTGTGTTCGGGTATATTCAGCACGGTTTTAGTTATAAATTTATCGTATAGCGGAGAGAGCGCATTTTTTATATCTCTTTTAGCCGTATTTTACGGAATGGGAATGATGGTATGCGCGGGAATATTTTCAAAATTAAAAATATCAAAAAAATTCTATCCTAAATTATTGTATATCGAAGCATGTATGCAAGCTATAATAAGTTTTTTATGCATATTTTTTATGAATTGGCAGATAGCTTTATTATATTCTTTTTTCTATGGAGCGAATGTAACAATATTTTTTGTATGCTTTCAATCGTTATTAGATTCTATTTCAAAAGATTTGCCAATAAGAATAAGCGTTGGATTATTTATATTTTCATGGACATTCGGATTAGCCATAGGTCCTATTATAAGCGGTTTAATATACGAATTAAATCCAAATATAGGATTTATTATAGTTATTTTAATGAGTATTTTAATGTTTATTCTTTTTTATATGTCGAGACATTTGCATTTGAAAAATAATAAACATAAATGGGAAGAAGCTTTTACAAGAGCGCCAAGATATAAAGTTTATATAGGTTGGCTTATTCTATTTGTAGGAGCGTCAGTTTTGCATACATTAAGATTTATGTTTATAGATTATGGCATAAAAGAAATAGGACTCTCTAAAGAATTGGCAAGTTTTCTTTCTGGAAGTTTAGCGGGATTTATGGCTATAGGTTCTTTAATTAGCGCTTTTTATATAAAATTTTTAGAGAGAAAAAGAGTATTTACAATAATTGGATTATTAACTCCTATCGCTTTAAGCATTATTTTAATAACAAATAATTTTTATTTATTATTAATGTCATTTTTATTTTTAGGACTCGTAAGCGGTTTTGGTTATTTTTTCGGTTTATATTACGCTTTGGCGGACCAGGAGAATTCAACTTCAAATGTAGCGGTAAACGAAGCGTTAACGGGAATAGCGGCTTTAATAATGCCTTTTATATTCGGATATATAGCGTCAAATTTATCTTACTTTATGGCATTTTTATTTATGATGATAATATCTTTAATATGTTATACAATAGCAATATATACGATGTGGCAAAAGAAAAGAACGGCTATGCTTAAAGAGAAGTTTAATAATCTTGTAAAGAGAATAGACGATAATTACAGAAATAAATAATAAAATGAATAATAAATAAAAAAATAAAAAATCATTATTGAGAGAAAAACTCCCAATAATGATTTTTATATTTCTACAACCTAATTTTTTATTTTACTAATTTACATTTTATAGTTTGTCCGTCATATGAAGTTCCGCTTATAAATTTAACCGTCAAAGTTCCGTCAGGTTCAAATGTTAACTTTCCAGATTGTTCTGTATCAACAAAAGCTTTACCTTGAAATACATAATCTTGTCCCATACCTCTAGATATTACTAATTCTTTAGAGTTTGCAAAGTTAGGTTCAGTATTTCCTGCGCCTTCATATTTTATAGTAGAATTTTCAGAAATTTTAACCCATAAAGAATAACCGCCCACATCTTCTAATACATCTACAGACTTAAAAGTTTTTCCTGCAAATTGACTAATATCTTGAGTTAAGTCAATTGGCGTCTCTCCACTTAAAAGCGTTGATGAAGTCGCTTGATTCTTTTTGCAAGAAGTAAATCCTGCTACGCTAAATACCGCTATTAACATTATAACAGCTACTCTACTTATTAATTTTGATTTAAACATAAAATCTCCTTTGTCAAGTTTCCCTACCCGACATATTAAATTAAATTATAAGATTTATTTATCTTACATACTTAAGATAAGAAATATTTTAAAATAGTCAAGAACTTTTTTTAATTTTTTATACTTTTTATAATTCTTTTTTCATAATATTTATATAGTCTTTTTAATCTTTCATAATATTTTTTAATAATTTTCATAAATAATAGATTTTTAATAAGAAAAACTTATTTTTTTATGTATTTTAGAAGAGTTAATAATTTTTTTATAAAAAACCTCATTGTAAATATTTAATAAACACGAATATTTAAAAATAACATTCTTAAATATTAATTACCTCTCAATAACAATACACAAAAAATAACCCCGCATTTCTACGGGGTATTTTATTAGGAGGTAAAACATTAATAGTTTAAAACCAATACTTTATTTAGGGCGTCCAAAACCAAAACTCAGAAAAAACTCAAACGACAATGAAGAAAATTTATATTTATCGTATCCATATATATTAGTGTCAGATTTCAATTTATCCATATCGAATTCCATACCAAAATTATAAACCAAATTCGCTCCAATTTTGAAAGCCCAAAGCTCCGACATATAGAAATTTTTCTCAAAATTTAATTTTATATATGGCATTATGGGAACTTTATACATATAGGATACTTTCTTAAAATCGAATTCATTTATACCTACATATTTTCCCAATCCTGTCGTTATTTCTTCTCCCCATATATTATTTTTTCCTTTGTGTTTTACTGCGCTATATAGCGGTAGAAAAACACCAGCGCCTATCCCGAAAGATATACCGTTATTAAAATTGAGTTTAGGCAATATCCCCAATATTAAATTATGGTAATGAAAAATATCTTTATATTCAGCCAAATGCTTATATTTAGCTATATCTTCATCTTTA
>OIYR01000898.1_pt1 | contig 16009 bp, 14 predicted proteins | sample 1588221 | NCBI WGS metagenome assembly OIYR01 (sample SAMN03283292) | human gut metagenome | biome: human-associated habitat; material: feces | host: Homo sapiens | place: Peru | collected 2012 | reverse complement strand
ATTAAAGAATTATTTGAAACATTTAAACGCTTTCTCTTGCGTTCACAAAAATTAACTTTTAAGGAGATAACTCTATGATATCTAAAAATAAAAAACTATTTCTAAAAATTTATATTTTATTTTTAATTATTACGATTATCGCTCTTACAGTTTTATCGGTATTAGGAAATATGACAAGAGTTGGTTATCTAAAATTTGTATTTTTTATTAATAATATGGAACAAACTTTAAAATTAAACGATTTAGAAAGCATTAAATCAGATTTTATAAAAGATAAAAAATTGGACGAGGAAAAATGGAAAAATTATTTAATAACTAACGAAAATATAGAAATTTATTGCTATGGAATTAAAATGGAATATTACAATAAAATATTTAGAAATAGCGATATTTATGATGTTTATCCCGACTTAAGCGATTTGCCCGATTATGTAGAAGAAGCTAAAATGTGGCGAGAAGGAAATCCGTTTGGCGATTTAATTTCTACCAAATTAATTAACGAAAATAAAATTGACAATATCAATTATACTCTAAAAATTAAAAAGAGCATTATCAATATAGTTATATTTTTATATTTATCAATTTTAATATTATATTTGACAAATTATTTGATTAAATATTTTATAATTAATAATAAAATTCATTTCACAAAAATAGATTATCAAAATAAATTTTATAATTTAATTAACAAAAAATATATTTTATATAGTTTTTTATTTTTAATATTATTATTTTCTTTATTCGTAAGAATTTATTGGGCTTCAAAACAAGAAGGATTATATTGGGACGAATATCATAGTTTAAGTTTTGCTAATTACGGAACTTTTGCAAATGAAGATAAAATTAATAATTATAAAAATGTTAAAGGTTTTGATATATTAAAAGATTTAACATTTGACAATTCAAGCATGGAAGATTGCATAAACGATATAAAGAGATTATATAAAGACACTAACGACCCTTTTATAGGCAATTTATATTATACTTTTTTAAGATTAGCTTTTATTGGAAGAGAAGCGGTTGATATTAAAAATATAATTATTACGGGAACGATTTTAAATTGCATTTTTTCAATTATTTCATTTATATTTTTATTCAAAATCTTAAAATTAATATTTGAAAATAAAAATGAATTTATAATATTTCCTTTGTTAATTTTTTCATTATCTCCAATATCAATAAGTTTTTCTATGTTTTTGAGAGCCTATCAAATGCAGGAAACTTTCTTTATTGTAATTACTTATTTTGTTTTGAATACGATTTATTATAATAAATATTCTATCCTTAATTTAATTTTAACTTCAATAATAGCGGGAATTGGTTATTTAACTTTATATTCTTCGTTATTATTTATTTTAATTTTATCGGCAATGTTATTTTTTAATTATTGTTTAAATATTGATAAATTAGAATTCTTAAAAAATAAATACGCAATATTAAATCCTTTATTAAAAATAAAAAGTTATAAAATAATAATATATTATGCGCTCGCTTTTATCTCGGCTTTATTTGTCTCAAGAATATTATATAATAGTTTTTTCGCTTCTTTATTTAATGCAAATAATAGAGCGTCTTCTTCTTTGGCTTTTTCGGGAAAATTATTTAATTATATTAACGATTTAGCTTTTGATGGATTATTAATAATTTTATTAGCTTTGTTTGTTTTTATTTTAATATCAAAAATTATAAAGAAAAAAGATTTAAATATAATCGCAGAAAAATCAAAATTTAAATTATTAATATTTATTATTTTATTAGGATTAATATTTGCAATTTTGGGAGATTTGACTTCGCCATATAAACTTGAAAGATATTCGGCATCAAGTTATATATTTATATTATTTTTTATTCCGTTAATTATTTGTTTTATTACTAATTTAAAAATTAGAATTATTTTACTTTCTTTAATATCAATAATTTATATATTTAATATAACTAATTCTAAAAGATTTGTTTATTTTGAAGTTGTTGATAAAGATAAATATGTTTTAACTAATAATTATAATGTTTACGCTTATAAATCTTTTATTAATTATTATGATTTCCATTATTTGAATACTAATCTTTATTACTCATATTTAAATGATAGCAACGAATTGAATTCCATTAAAGAAAATAATTTTTATTTAATGATTCATTATAAAGATATAGATAAAATTAAAAACGAATTAACCGACTATAATTTTAATTATTTAAATAATGTAGGAGAAATTAATATATTTGAATTGAATAAAAAATTTAATTAAAGTATTGCAATTTATTTTAAAAAATGTTATAATTTCTTTAAAATTAATAAATAAAAAAATAGGAGAAGAAAAATGAACAAGTTTCATGCATCAAACGAAATAAGCTATTCTTATTCGTTTAATTATTCTAAAAAATATAATAATAAAAGAAATCAAAATAATATTCTTAACATTCTCTTATCTATTCTAATTAATATTCTGTAATAAATAAAAATAATTTATAAAAATAAAATTTAAATATTATACAAAATATAATATTTTAAAATTAATGCAATTTTTTAATAAGGAGTTTTAAAATGAAATTAAACGGTTCTGAAATAATTATGGAAATTTTAATAGAGCAAGGAGTAGACACAATATTTGGATATCCTGGAGGAGCGGTATTATATATATATGATGCGCTTTATAAATATAGAGATAAATTAAATCATATAATGCCTGTTGATGAATGCGGCGCTGGACATGCGGCTGACGGATATGCGAGAGTTAGCGGAAAAACAGGAGTAATATTAGCGACAAGCGGACCTGGAGCTACAAATTTAGTCACGCCTTTAGCAACCGCTTATATGGATAGCGTTCCGATTGTGGCGATAACTGGAAATGTTCCAATAAGTTTAATGGGTAAAGATAGTTTTCAAGAGGTTTATATTGCGGGAATTACTATGACTATTACGAAGCATAATTTTGTCGTTAGAAAAATAGAAGATTTAGCCGACACAATAAGAAAAGCTTTTATAATAGCGAATTCGGGAAGAAAGGGACCCGTTTTAATCGATGTTCCTAAAAATATAACTGCAGATATTACCGATTTTATACCTAAAGAAAAAATTAAATTAAAAAATCCAAAAATAACTAAAGAAGACGAAAGCGTTATAGAAAATGTTGCAAAATTAATAAATCAGTCTAAAAAACCTATTATATATTTCGGAGGCGGAGCTAAAGATTCTAGCGATAAATTAAGAAAGTTTATGATTAATACAAATATTCCATCCGTTCATACGATAATGGGAGCTGGAACATTAGGATATAACGAGCCTCTTAATATCGGTTTATTAGGAATGCATGGAAGCGAAACTGCAAATAAAGTTATAAACGAAGCCGATTTAATATTGGCTATAGGAACGAGATTCAGCGATAGAGTAGCCCTCAATACTTCAAAATTTGGAAATAACGCTAAAAAAGTGCATATAGATATAGACGGAAGCGAAGTTAATAAAAATGTTAAAGTCGATTATAGCATAATAGGAGATATTGACGATGTATTAGATAAATTTTCAAAATTGATTAATAGATTAAATAATGACGAATGGGTTTCAAAATTATCAAATTTGAAAATGAAAGAAGAAGAAAATAATACAAAAAAATATTCCAAAGACAATATATTTCATCCTAAAAATATTATAGAATCCATCGGTTATAAATGCGAAGATAATGTAATATATGTAACCGATGTTGGACAGCATCAAATGTGGGCGGTTCAATATCTTCATCATACAAAACCAAGAAGTTTTATAACGAGCGGAGGACTTGGAACTATGGGATTTGGTTATGGAGCTTCCATTGGCGCTAAAATTGCAAAACCTGAAAGGCATGTTGTTCATTTAACGGGAGACGGTTCTTTTTATATGAATTTAAATGAAGTCGCTACGGCTATAGAATATAAATTACCTATAATTTCCGTAATATTTAATAACAATACATTAGGTATGGTTAGACAATGGCAAAATGTTTTTTACGAAGAGAGATATTCAAGCACGGATATGAATAAAAAAATAGATTATATAAAAGTTGCAGAAGGTTTTGGAGCTAAAGGATTCAGATGCGAAACTTTAGAAGAATTTGAAAAAGCATTTGATAGCGCCTTAAAAGAAAAAGTTCCCGTTTGGATAGAATGCATAATAGATAAAGATTTAAAAGTTTTGCCTATGATTCCATCGGGCGGAACTGTTGAAGATATTATATTAAATTAAAGATTTAAAGAGGTTAAAAAATGAAGAAAAGAATTTTAGTTTTATTTGTAGACAATAGCTCGGGCGTTCTTACAAGAATATCTTTATTATTTAGTCAGAAAGGATTTAATATATTAAGCGTAACCGCTTCTGTTACTTGCATTCCAAATATTTCAAGGCTAACTATAGTAACAGAAGGAAACGAATCTCAAATTTCTCAAATAATTAAACAAACATTAAAATTAATAGAGGTTCGCTCAGTATTTTTACTTAATAACGAAAATATTATTGAAAGAGATTTATTATTATTAAAAATAGCCGTAGAAGATTCTAAAAAAAATAAGCTATATGATATAATTAATAAATACAAAGCTAAAATTACGGATGAATTTTTAGGCGGTATTATAACCGAATTTACCGATAAACCCGAAACTATAGATAATTATTTAAAAGAAATTTCGGAATTTAATATTTTAGAATTATCAAGAACGGGAATAACTGCAATGGAGCGAGGAGATAAAATTCCAACTATTGATTTAACCGATAATTATTGATTAAATTAATTAATAATAATTATAGATAAAAAATTAAAAATAAAAAATATTTTAATACAAGGAGAATTAAAATGATAAAAAAATATTATGACGCCGATTGTAATTTAGGGCTATTAGACAATAAAACCGTAGCCATAATGGGATTTGGAAGTCAAGGACATGCGCATGCTCAAAACTTAAAAGAAAGCGGCGTTAAAGTTATAGTAGGATTAAGAAAGAATAGCGCTAATTTTAAGAAAGCTGAAGAAGCGGGCTTAAAAGTTATGGAAGTTGAAGAAGCCGCGAAATCTGCAGATATTGTTATGATGCTTGTTCCTGACGAAGTTTCAGCCGACATATATAACAATCAAGTCGCGCCTTATATGAAAGAAGGAAATATATTAATGTTCGCTCATGGCTTTAATATTCATTTTCAATTTGTAGTTCCTGCAAAAAATATAGATGTTATAATGGTTGCGCCTAAAGGACCTGGACATACCGTTAGAAGTCAATATTTGGAAGGCAGAGGGGTTCCGAGTTTAATTGCCGTTTATCAAGATTTTAGCGGAAGAGCGAAAGATTACGCTTTGGCTTATGCAAGCGGAATTGGAGCGGGAAGAGCGGGAATATTAGAAACGAGTTTTAGAGAAGAAACGGAAACGGATTTATTCGGAGAGCAAGCGGTTTTATGCGGAGGCGTTACCGAGCTTATGAAAGCGGGATTTGACACTTTGGTTGAAGCTGGATACGAACCTGAAATGGCTTATTTTGAATGCATACATGAAATGAAGCTTATAGTCGATTTAATATATTCTGGCGGTTTTGCTATGATGAGATATTCAATTTCAAATACTGCCGAATATGGAGATTATAGAACGGGTAAAAGAATGATAACGGAAGAGACAAGAAAAGAAATGAAAAAAGTTTTAAGAGAAATTCAGGACGGAACTTTCGCAAGCGAGTTTATGCAAGAGTTTAGCGCGGGAAGAAAAGCAAAATTTAACGCTACAAAAAGAGTTGAAAGCGAGCATAAATTAGAAAAAGTCGGAGCGGAATTAAGAAAAATGATGAGTTGGATTAAAAAATAATATTTAATTTATCGTTTTATATACGAGGTTTAAAAATGAGAAAGATTAAAATTTTTGACACTACTTTAAGAGATGGCGAGCAATCGCCAGGCTGCACAATGAATTTAAATGAAAAATTGGAGATGGCTTCTGAATTGGATAAATTGGGAGTCGATGTAATAGAAGGCGGATTTGCAATTTGTTCGGACGATGATTTTAAGGCTATAAAAGAAATTAGCAAAGTCGTAAAAAATTCAAAATTGGCAAGTTTATCTAGATGCAATAAAAAAGATATAGATAGAGCTTACGAATCTTTATCCGAAGCAAAGCATCCGATGCTCCATATATTTATAGCGACAAGCGATATTCATTTGAAGCATAAACTTGAAATGACGAGAGAGCAGGTATTGAAAGCTATAAAAGATTCTGTTTCTTATGCAAAAAAGAAATTTGATTTTATAGAATTTTCCGCCGAGGATGCGTCTAGAAGCGATAGAGAATTTTTAGCAAAAGCTTATTCTATCGCTATTGAAAACGGAGTTACTACGATAAATGTTCCCGATACTGTCGGTTATTCTACGCCTATTGAAATGGCTGATTTGATAAAATATTTAAAAGAAAATGTTAAAGGAATTGATAAAGTGGATATATCTGTTCATTGCCATGACGATTTGGGACTTGGAACTGCAAATTCTCTTTCTGCAATTTTGGCGGGCGCTACTCAAGTGGAATGCACTATAAACGGAATTGGAGAGCGCGCGGGAAATGCGAGTTTGGAAGAGATAGTTATGGGAATAAAGACGAGAAAAGATTTTTATAACGCTTATACTAATATAAATACAAAAAGAATATATAAAATATCAAAATTATTATCTACAATATCTGGTATGGTTGTCGCTCCTAATAAAGCTATAGTCGGTTCAAACGCATTCGCTCATGAAGCGGGAATTCATCAACATGGCGTATTGAAAGAGAGAAGCACTTATGAGATAATGAATGTCGAAGATATAGGAATTCCTCAAAATAAAATGGTTTTAGGCAAACATTCGGGCAAGCATGCTTTTAAGGATAGAGTAAAATCTTTAGGATATGATATTGATAAAAAAACTTTGGAAGAAGCTTTTATAAGTTTTAAGAATTTAGCCGACAAGAAAAAGATTGTCACAGATTCCGATATTGAGGCTTTGGTAATAGGAAGCGGTAGCGTTATGGAAAATCCGACTTATTCCTTAAAAAGTTTTGTAGTTAATTCGGGAAGCGATATTTCTTCTTTGGCTGCGGTTTCTATACTTTATAACGATAATAATGTAGTCGAAGGAATAGCGAAAGGAAACGGACCTATTGACGCCGCATTTTGCGCGATAGATTCTATAACTTCAAACAGAGCGAAATTAACTACTTACAGCATAAACGCAATTACCGAAGGAGAGGACGCTTTGGGCGAGGTTATAGTAAAACTTTCGGACGGAAAAGATAAAATGGTTATAGGAAGAGCGGTGAGCACAAATGTTATTGAAGCGAGTTTAAAAGCTTATGTTAATGCCCTAAATAAGTTATAATAAAATAATAAATAAAAATTAAATTATAAAAAGGATTATAATATGACTATTACTCAAAAAATTTTAGCGGCTCATTGCAATGCAGAAAAAGTTGAAGCGGGAGAGCTTATAAAAGTAAAAACCGATTTGGTATTGGGAAACGATATAACGAGTCCCGTAGCGATTAACGAATTTGAAAAATACGGATTTAATAAAGTTTTTGATAATGAAAAAATCGCTTTGGTTATGGACCATTTCGCCCCAAATAAAGATATAAAAGCCGCAGAACAATGTAAACAATGCAGAGACTTTGCAAATAAATACGATATAAAACATTATTACGATGTCGGCGATATGGGAGTAGAGCATGCGCTTTTGCCTGAAAAAGGTTTAATCGCTCCTGGCGAGCTTATAATAGGAGCGGATTCCCATACCTGCACTTATGGAGCTTTTGGGGCTTTTTCTACGGGAGTGGGAAGCACCGATATGGCGGCCGCTATGGCTACGGGCGAGGTTTGGTTTAAAGTTCCTTCGGCTATTAAATTTAATTTGAAAGGAAAATTAAAAAATAATGTTTCGGGTAAAGATGTTATACTTCATATTATTGGAAATATCGGAGTCGATGGAGCTTTATATAAATCGATGGAGTTTTCGGGAGAAGGACTTAATTCTTTAACTATGGACGATAGAGCATGCATTTCAAATATGGCAATAGAGGCGGGAGCTAAAAACGGAATATTTGAAGTCGATAATCAGACTGTAGATTATTTAAAAGATATAGTTAGTAGAGATTATAAAATATTCAAAGCGGATGAAAATGCGATTTACGAAAAAATTATAGATATAGATTTATCTTCTATAGAACCTACGGTTGCATGTCCGCATTTGCCCGAAAATACTAAAGAAGTTAAAGAGCTTAAAAATATAAAGATAGACCAAGTAGTTATAGGTTCATGCACAAACGGTAGAATTTCCGATATGGAAACGGCGGCTAATATTTTGAAAGGTAAAAAAATAGCTAAAAATGTTAGATGCATTATAATTCCAGCCACTCAACAAGTTTATAAAGAATGCATTAAAAGAGGTTATATGGATATATTTATCGATTCGGGATGCGCGGTTTCTACTCCGACATGCGGACCTTGTTTAGGCGGATATATGGGAATACTCGCTCATGATGAAGTTGCCGTTACAACTACGAATAGAAATTTTGTAGGAAGAATGGGAGATAAAACTTCAAAGGTTTATTTGGCAAGTCCAGCGACTGCGGCTTATAGCGCATTAACGGGCTATATAACCGAGCCAAAATAATTATTATAATTTATTAAAAAGGAGTTAATTAAATGAAAGCTAAAGGTTATGTTCATAAATACGGAGATAATATTGACACGGATGTCATTATTCCAGCAAGATATTTGAATACCGCTAATCATAAAGAGCTTGCATCTCATTGTATGGAAGATATAGATAAAGATTTTGTTAATAAAGTCCAAAAAGGCGATATTATTGTAGGAGGCGAAAATTTCGGATGCGGTTCTTCGAGAGAGCATGCGCCGATAGCGATAAAAGAATCGGGAATTTCTTGCGTTATCGCCTCTTCTTTTGCGAGAATTTTTTATAGAAATTCAATCAATATTGGGCTTGCAATTTTAGAATGCGAAGAAGCGAGCAAAAAAATTGGAGATAATGACGAAGTTGAAGTTGATTTTGATAATGGAATAATAAAAAATATTACGAAAAATGAAACTTATAAATCCGAGCCTTTTCCAGAATTTATTAAAAATATTATAAACTCAAACGGGCTTTTAAATTCTATAAAAAACGGTTGATTATTATGAATAAAGAAATTAAAAAAATAGAAAAAAATATTGCGGTTATCAAAGGAGACGGAATCGGTCCAGAAATCATTGAAAAAGCTATAGAAATATTAAAGAAAATAGAAAAAAAATATTCGCATAAATTTAATTTGGAATATGTCGATATGGGCGGATGTTCGATTGATAAATATGGAATTCCTTTAACTGACGAAAATTTAGAAAAGTGCTTAAAATCGGATGCGGTTTTGCTTGGTTCGGTTGGCGGTTATAAATGGGATAATGTAGAGCCAGAAAATAGACCAGAAAGAGGATTATTAAAACTTCGTAAAGAAATGAATCTTTATGCAAATATAAGACCGACAAAAATTTTAAAGTCTTTGGAATATGCATCACCTCTTAAAATAAATGAAAACGATTCTATAGATTTTATTATAGTTAGAGAGCTTACGGGCGGAATATATTTCGGCAAACATTCTTTTGAAACTGTAAATAATATTAGGCAGGCAAGCGATATTATGATTTATAGAGAAGACGAAATAAAAAGAATAGGAAAAGTCGCTTTTGAGATGGCTAAAAAAAATAAAAAAAATATTGTTTCGGTAGATAAGGCTAATGTTTTATATTCTTCAAAATTATGGCGAGAGATTATGAACGATTTGTCTAAAGAATATAAAGAGATTGAATATAAAGATATGTATGTCGATAATGCTGCAATGCAATTAATAGCTAATCCTTCGCAATTTGGAATTATAGTAACTGAAAATATGTTTGGAGATATACTTTCTGATGAAGCGAGTATGTTAACGGGTTCGATTGGAATGTCGCCTTCTGCAAGTCTGTCGGATAATTCTATCGGAATGTATGAGCCTATTCATGGTTCTGCGCCCGATATTGCTAGCAAAGATATTGCAAATCCAATAGGCGCTATTTTATCTTTGGCTATGATGTTTAAATATTCTTTTAATTTATTTGAAGAAGCGGAAGATATTGAAAATGCGGTTAATAAAACTATTGAAGAAAATTACAGAACAATAGATTTAATTCCAAAAAATATGGAATTATCATATAAAAAAGTCGGATGTTCTGAAATGGGCGATATTATAATGTCAAAAATTTAGATTTTTTTTAATTTTGCGCTTGACAATTCGATTTTTATTAACATACTATATAGTATATAGAAAATAATTAAAGGCATAAGATAAGTGGAATACAAAGAAAAAGATATCATTTCGGATTTACAAGAAGATAATAAACTGCTTTTATCAAAAATTGAAGTTTATAAAGAAGAGATAACAAAATTAAAAAATAAACTTGAATACGCTCAAAGATTTTTTGTTTTGTATGAAAATATTATGGAAAATTCAAGAAAAGAAAATAAGCAGTTAAGCGAAAAAATTAAAGAATTGGAAAATCAAATTAAATTAAACAAAAAAGATTAAAGAATGATTAATATTTTTTTTCCTTCTAATAACGATAAAAATGAAATATTTATAGCCTCTTCGTCTAAAGGGCAAAATATAAAGGCTTCTGAAATTACGGAAGAAAAAAGAAAAGAAATTGAAATTGATTTTTTTAATAAAATTAATTTAGATATGAAGAAAGCTATTTTTATGCATCAAGTTCATAAAGACAATATTGTAAAAATAGACGAAACTAATAAAAATATTTATAGTAAAGAAAATCCCGTTAAAGAAACTGACGCTTTAATTACAAATTTGAAAAATGTTCCTTTGGTAATTCAAACCGCCGATTGTCTGCCTATAATATTATATTGTAAAGAAAGCAAATCTATAGCTGCTATTCATTGTAGCTGGCGAGGAATAGTTCAAAAAATAGTTCCTAAAACTATAGAATTAATGAAAAAAGAATATAATATTGACGCAAGGACAATTTACGGATATATAGGAGCGCATATATTTCAAAAAGATTATGAAGTAGGCGAGGAGGTAGCGATTCATTTTAGAGCTAAAAGAATTATAAACGGAAAATGGCATACCGATAACGCTATGGAATCGGTTTTACAAATGATTGATAGCGGACTTTTTGAAGAAAATATTGAAGTATCAAATTTAAATAGTTATAATGAAATGTTTTATTCTTATAGAAGAGATGGAAAACAAATTGGGAGAATTTTAACCGTTGGAATGATAAAGTAAGAGAAAAGGATTTTTATAAAATTATTTGTTCTTTTTCGGTATAAAAAATAACGAATAAATTTTGAATACTTCTTTCAAAAGTCTCACAAAAAATAAAAACAACATTTTTAATAAATTCTCAAATTACTCAATTACTTGAATAAGCGCTTAATCCTATTTTCATTAACACTTCAAGAAAATTATCTATATTTTCTAATTTTTTTATTTTTCCTTCGTCTTCCAAATTATCTAATTTATCGTCAATATCGTTCATTATATCGTCTCTTATAGATTTAATATCTTGCCAATCAGGTTTGTTGCTTTTTTCTTTAAATAATTTATCAACGAATAATGAAAATTCTATTAACGCTTCTTTGTAGTTTATATATTTTTCGGCATTATCGTAAATCGCTCTTGCACATTTATTATCTCTTATTCTTTCGTCATATTTAAGATTTTCTTCTTGATTTTCGCCTCTCATTTCAGATTTTATTTCCAAAGCTTCTTTTAAAAATTCTTCTTCAGTTATTCTCTTGCTCTCGTAATCTTTTATTATTCTTTTTATTTTTTCTGAAAGCTTTTCGTAGAAAGCTGGATTTTCTTCCATTTTTTCTTTTATCATATTACTTGCCGCGTTTAATATCGCTTCTGCTTTATCTTTATCGTTTTCAAAAATTTCAATTTCTTTTTCAAGCTCTTCGCTTAATATATTAGGAATTTTATTAAGAACTTTTACTTCTATTTCCGTTCCTATAAATGTGTCGTAAAGTTTTTGCATTTTCGCTTCATATTCTTTAAAATCTATAGCTTCGTTATATTTTAATCTTAAACTTTTTCTTAATTCTATGCAGTTTTTAAATAATTCTTTGTAAAAATTTATTTCCTCTTCGTTAAAACTTTCTAAAAAATATCCGCTAAACTGACAAATATTTAATAACTTTGAATAGTTTGAAAATAGTTTATAAAATTCTTCTCTCCTTTCTTTTTCGTATAATAAATCTCTGCATAAAGATAATTTATCTTTTTTATTTGATTTTAATTCGGGTAAAAAATTTATTAATTTATTGCATGATTCTTTAAACTCTTCTATTTTTTCTTTTAAGTTAAAAACCGCGTCCTCTATATCTTCAGAATCATAATTTGCAAGTTTATCGTATTTATTTAAAGCCAAATCTAAATTTTTTAATAAGCCTCTATAATCGATTAATATTCCAAAATCTTTCCCTTCACAAGTTCTATTTACTCTCGCTATTGCCTGCAAAAGCGCATGGTCTTTCAATTCTTTATCCATATATAAAACTTGAGCTTTAGGCACGTCAAATCCCGTTAAAAGTTTATCGACAACTATAAGTATATCGATATTTCCGTCTTTAAATTTTTTTATTATCTCTTCCGTATATTTTCTTTCGTTATTTGTATATTTTCCGTAAAGCTCATTCCATTTTTTATAAACATATTTTTTATTTTCAGAATTTTCATCTTCTTCGTTTTCTGTAGATTCGGACGATATAATAACTTCGGTTTCTAAATTATGATATGCGTCAAAAATTTCTTTCATTTTCAAAGCCTGATATTTGCTTGAAACTGCAAGCATAGCGTTAAAATTCGTATTCTTTAAATTCTTATCATAATGATTAAATATATCGTTAGCCAATTTCATTAGTCGATTATAATTTTGATTTATAGTATTTTCCGTAACTCTTTTATTTTGCAAATCGCTTTTTTGCTCTTCGGTAAAATCTTTTGTTATTAATTCGTATCTTTCGTCTAAACTTTTTTCGTCTAAAATCTTTAATTTTATTAATCTGCTTTCATAATACAAAGGCACGATTACTTTATCTTTAAGTCCGTCTCTTATAGTATAACAGTCGATAAAACCGCCGAATTTTTTAGCCGTGCTTTTTTCCGACTTATATAAAGGAGTTCCCGTAAAACCTATATAACATGCATTTGGGAAAACTTTTCTCATTTTATTTGCCAAATCTCCGTATTGCGTTCTATGACTTTCATCAACCAAAACGAATATATCGGGCGAGTCTATTTTTATTTTTTCTTCAAACGCTTTTTCAAATTTATTTATTACGGTTGTTATTACCGATTTATTATTTTTTATAAGTTCGGTTAAATGTTTTCCCGAATTTGCCTTATTAACAGATATAGAAGTATTTTGAAAAGTTTTGCTTATCTGTTCGTCCAAATCAATTCTGTCGGCTACAACTATAACTTTAGCTCCGTTTATTTTTCTTGATATAATTTTTGTAAGCATTGCCATAGTTAAACTTTTTCCGCTTCCTTGAGTATGCCAAATAACGCCTCCGTCTCTTTTTCCGTCTTTTATATTATTTATTCTTTTGATAGTTTTTTTAATTGCAAAGTATTGATTATATCTCGCTATTTTTTTAACCATTCCGTCAAATATTATAAAATATTCCAAAATATCTAAAAATCTTTCTTTTTTAAAAAGCGAATATATAGTTATATCAATTTTATCTAATTTTCTATCTTTTATAATTTCGCTCAATTCTTTTTTTATTTTTCCATCTTCTTCTTTATCTTTCCATACGGAATAAAATTCTTTGTTCGTTCCCGCAGTCGCATATTTTACGCTTTCGTCATTTGCGCATAATAATAATTGAGAGAATTTAAATAACTCTCTAATCTCGCCTTCCTTTTGATTTACAATCATTTGTTCTATAGCGTTTTCTATACTCACGCTCGCTTTTTTAAGTTCTATTATTCCAAGAGGAATTCCGTTTATAAATACGATTAAATCGGGTCTTTTAGTTTTTTCTTTTTCTTCCGTATTTTGTCTCTTTACTTCAAATTCTTCTGTTATATGAAAAGCGTTATTTTCAATATTATCAAAATCTATATATCTTATATTAAAACTCTCTCTTTTATTTCCAACATTTTCTTTATAACCTTCGCCTTTTAAAAGTTTTTCGGTTATCTTTTCGTTAGCTGACAAATAGCCGTTTATTAAAGAAACATCCAAATCGTTTATAGCTTGTTTAATATTTTCTTCGGAGAATTTATATTTTTTATCGTCATAAACAAAATAATTAAATTCGTTCATTTTATTTGCAAGAATATTTTTAAGTAAAACATTTCCTTTATTGTTTCCTCTTTCTTCAAAAGCTTCTTCACGGCTTAAATATTTATAGCCCATTTTTTTGAATAGTTCAATAACTTTATCTTGCAAAAATCTTTCGCTATATTCTTTTGGCATAGTTAGTCCTAACTTAAAATATTTTAATAAAGCGTTTATAAATCAATATATATAATTTTCTAATTCCTCAATAGTTTTTGTTATTAATTTTCCTTTATTTTCCATCTCAAGAGCTTCGTCAAGATATTCGTTGGATTTTATTAATTTCATAACTCTTGAAATATTTTCTTCGGGCATTTTGTATATAATTTGAATTAACTCTTCTTTAACCGTCATAAAATTTCCTCAAATTAAAGTATTTTAGTTTTGCAATATATTTCTTTCTTCAAAATAAAGCGAAATAGCGTTTTTAAGTTCTTTTAATGCCTCTTCTTCCGTTTTTCCAAATGCGCTTATCGAGTCAAGTTCTTCGGCTATCGCAATATATCCTTCGTCCTCTTCGCTAAAAAATATTTTTATCGTATATTTCATATTTTATAATTATATAATTTAAGATTATAAAATCAACTATTAATTATTAGCGTTTTATAAATTTTGAATTTGTATAATAACGATAAATAAATATAAACCGTCTATAATGCAAATATTTTTCCTATAAAATAAAAAACTTGCAATATATTGCAGATATTTTAAATAAATTTAATGTCAATATTAAAAATATTTTTTGTCGATATATTAAGAATATATTATTGATATTATAATATTAAACTATATAATATAATTAAAAAAGGAGTATTAAAAATGGGTTTATTTAAATGGCAAGAAGATATAAACGATATGTTTAACAATCCTCAAAAACGAGCGATGCTTGAAGAAGGAGTTAAATTATTAAACGAAATTAACGATAACCAAAAAGAGATATTAAAAGAATTAAAAGAAAAAGAAGATATGATACTTAATGCTGAAGAAAAGATAAAGTCTCAATCTCAAGAAAATAAGGAGGACAAGTAATCATGAAGAAAGCTTTTCTTTATCTCTGTTGGATAGTAACCTTTTGTGCTGCCTTCGCTTCTTGCAAGCCTTCGCTGCCAAAAGATGTGCTCTCTAAAGGAAAGATGACGGATATTCTCTTCGATTATCACATCGCTCTTGCTATGGCGCAGAGCGAAGACGGTGGTAGTGAGAAGAATAGTCTGGCTTATCGCGAGGCTGTACTGAAGAAACATGATGTCACCTCGGCAGACTTCGACAGTTCGATGGTTTATTACATGCGCCATACAGAGTTGCTGCATGATGTGTATAAGGATTTGGCTGAAAGGTTGGATAAAGAGGTGGTTGCATTGGGTGGAAACAGTGCAGGAAATAGTGATTTTGACAATCTTACTGCTGTTGGCGATACTGCCAATATCTGGAAAGAGGCTACTTCAATGGTATTCTCGACAGATGCTGGTTTCAACAGTCGCAGTTTCAAGATTGAAGCTGATACAGCTTTCCATAAGGGTGACCGGTTCCGACTTGATTTTGAGTCGCAGTTTATCTTCCAAGATGGTATGCGCGATGGTGTTGCTTTACTGGCTGTACAGTTTAAGAACGATAGTGTAGCACAGACTGTAAT
>OIYR01000897.1_pt1 | contig 16011 bp, 10 predicted proteins | sample 1588221 | NCBI WGS metagenome assembly OIYR01 (sample SAMN03283292) | human gut metagenome | biome: human-associated habitat; material: feces | host: Homo sapiens | place: Peru | collected 2012 | reverse complement strand
TCTCAAGATAGAAAATCATCTCCTGCTCGAAACGGGACGGATCCACCTTCTGCTGGAGCGCCTCAAGATTCTTCATCAGTTTCTCCCTCACGGCATCGATCCTCTCCTTCTCGAAGCCCTCCACCTGATTCTCAAGGTCAAGGATGTTCCGCACCCTTGAGGTGACATCCTTATAGAGAGCCTCCCCCTCCTTCGCGCGATAGTCATTGACGGCGGCAAGAGCCTCGTCTATGGCCTTTTCCACTACCGGCCAGTTCTCCTCGGTGATGATGTCCTGCCGGGAGTTGTCCATCACGTCAGGGAAACGCAGGATGGAGGCGAGCATCTCGTTAGGATTGAAAGACAGAGAGTCAAAAACAGGAAGCGAGGCGCTGAAGTCCATCAGCTGGTCGTAATATTCCCGAAGAAGTTCCTTGTTGATCTGCTTGGCCATTCCACCGGCCTTCGGCTCCCATGTGATGTAAAAGTCGATCGTTCCACGTACAAGGGAATCCGTAATCTTCCTGCGCACAAGCAGTTCCTTGTCTTTGGGAAGAAGCGAAGACTTGATGTTGGCGTCAGAGTTTTTGCCGTTGAGCGTCTTGATCTCGATGGTGAGTTTACCTGTCTCCAGGACGGCCTCAACCTTGCCGTAACCGGTCATTGACTTGATCATATTCAAAAATTAAAATCACCCGGACCGGGATTCAACAAGCACGAATCCCGTTTCCGCCGCAAAGATAAGCCTTTCCTGCCAGAAATCAACTCCACCGCCCCATGAATTCCTCCGATAACGCAAATTTCTAATCAGGAAGTCTAAAAAATATCATTTTATCAGAATACGTTTCTATTCAAAAGTATTTCATGTTCCAAAGTAATCGTTCAGTAATGAATAAGTAGGGGTTCGGTGATAATCATTAAAGTTCACCGGCCATGCAATTTTCGTATAAAACGTTTATAATCAAGTACTAATAGAATAAAGAATTTGGATTTTTGAAAAACATTTGCTTTCTTGCAAGCCCCGACGAGAAATCGTATATAAAACAACTAAGACAAATGAGACAGATTTTCAAATGCATCGCGGCAACCGCTATCGCCGCTTGCTTCGCATCCTGCGAAAAGTCCTACGAGGAACTGGATCCTCAATTTCCTGCCATCAGCGACGGCAAGTCCGTCGCCATCAGTTCAGGCGAGACTGTCACCATCGATTTCACGCTGAATGATGTACGCGGCAATGACATCACGGTCAAAATAGATGACAATGCCGTAGAGGACTACAAGGTCAGCTACACCCTCAACTCCGGGAATGACGATGGGACCATCAGCATAGCAGCCCCGGCCATGATTCTTGACGGAACCCCGTTCAACGTCAATGTCACTTTCAGCGACGAGCTCAACAACAGGACAGCCTCGAAAACAGTGAACGTGACTCCGACGGTTCTCGAAGGCTACGTAAAGCTCTCCGAGGCAGCCAACAGCTTCATCGTGGCTCCAGGAGCATACGTCCAGTTCCCTACCTTCAAGGGCAACAGCGGACTGAAATCAGGAGCAGTGTCACTTGCCCTCGCCTGGCAGGATGCTGTCGGCCTCTTCGCCGAGGTCGCTCAGGTAAATGAATCCGACGCCATCGTCCACTTCGCCTCAGGCAAGGAAGGCAACGCCGTCATCAACGGCCTCGACGCTTCCGGCAATGTCGTGTGGAGCTGGCTCTTCTGGGTAACGGCTGACGCTCCGAAGGATGTCAAAGTCGGGGACTTCACATTCCAGGACCGCAACATCGGTGCGCTGAACCTTGACGAGAAGAGCGAACTCTCCGTCGGCCTTGTTTACCAGTACGGCCGCAAGGATCCGTTCCCGGGAATCAAGTTCGGGGAATATGCGACAAGGCCGGTCTATGACGCTTCCGGTGCGGAGGTGGAGATCACAATCGTGAACAACACAGAAGCCAACAACCTGGAGAACGCGATCAAGAATCCTACAATTTACTACAACAACAAGTATTTCAGCGGGGCTAAGCACGGCTACAGCTGGATCACCACCGACGCGACAACTTTCGGCGCCGACAATTTCAAGGCCCTTTGGGAGAATGGTGGCAGGAAAAGCGCTTATGACCCATGCCCGGCCGGCTACAAGGTAGCCAGCGCCGCGGCCTGGACCGCGGTCAAGGCCGCCACTAATGTCAAGGAACTTTGGGATTCAGACTACGAGACTTTCGATCAGTCAGCCATCGGCACAAATGAAAAGTACGCCGCCGGAAACAAGAAGAAAGTCCAGTTCAGAGGATGTGTCTATGACGGACTGAGACTCACCATCTCAGGAGAGATCAACTCCAACACCACGAAATTCTCATTCAGCAACTGCATAGGAAAACCACTCCCTACCGCTGTGGTCTGGTGCTCTGACGTGGACCCTGACTATGCAAGCAAGTTGAATGCTTCGTACTTCAGGGGATGTGCGTTCAAAGTCAACACCTCCGGCAACGGGAACTACGATGACATCTCGGCGATCAAGGTCAACGCCTTGACTCTGAGCAAATACGGACTCAACTATGCATTCCCTGCCCGTTGCGTCAAAGAATAGAAACAATACATACCGGATCAGATGAAAAGATTCCTTTATTTCATCTCTCTTATGATAACAGGTGCGGCCGCATTCGTTGGCTGCACCTATAATGAGATGACAAGTCCCTACGGGGAACTTAACATTATCTTCGACACGGAAAAAGTTATCCTCAATGCAGGTGAATCCATAGAACTTCCGTTCACTGTCACAGGCACCGATGGTGCGGCGCTTGACTTCGAACCGTCCTCGGACAACAGCAAGCTTAAGTGCAGGCTGAGCAAGGTTGACTACGACAATGCCCAAGGAGTAATCTTGGTCAGCGCCTCCAAGACAATCTCCAGCGACCTTGAGGCACAAGTATTTCTCAAAGTCTCCGACTCGCATCACAGAAAGCTGACAAGGTTTGTGGATGTGTCAGTAATCGGCAATGGTGGAAGTGGCGGGGAAGATCCGGGTGATGACGGAGACAACAAGGGTGATGATCAATACGGTGACCTTGGCATCTTCTTCGACATCGCCGCACCAGCGATCAATCCGGGACAGACTTTGGAGATTCCTTTCACCGTCACCGGCTCCGAGGGCGCGACTCTTGACCTTGTACCTTCCGTGGACAATAATGAATATGTCTGCGCATTAGGGAAAGTGGACTACGTCAACTATCAGGGTACCATCAAACTGACAGCTCCGGAAGTGATCACTGAGGCGACGGAGGTCAAAGTCTCGCTCACGGCAAGCGACACGCACAAGCGCAGCCTGACAAAGAGCGTAAGCGTCAAAGTGAACGCCTCGGAGCCGCTCTCGATCACCGTTTTGGGAGAGCCTGTTTCAATGGCGGTCAAGGCCGGTGGTTCTTTCAGTTTGTCCTACAAGGTTCTCAATCTGGCTCCGGCCAAGATCGCAGGCACTCCTGTTGTTGAAGTGTCTTCCGGCTGGAACGCGGAAGCCTCCGTCAATGAAGACATCATCAAAGTGAAATACAATGCCCCGGCTTCAATAGGCCAGACTCTCGACATCAGGATCAGCGCGACTGACGACCACGACAGGAAGGTTGAATATTCCGGTTCACTTTCCATCGTTGAGATCACCACCACAGCGGGAGCAGCCAACTGCCACATTGTCAAACCTGGCGGAACCCTTACAATCAAGGCCGTGAAAGGCAACTCTACGACAGCGTTGGACTTCGACAACGCGACACTTGTATGGCAGGATGCCATCGGGCTTGTAAACTCGGTTTCAGGGAATGGAAGCGAAGGTGTCGTCGTCGTCAAGCTTGCTGACGGCAAGGAAGGCAACGCTGTGGTCGCCGCACGCGACGGAGACAGGATTGTGTGGAGCTGGCATGTCTGGGTGACGGACTATGACCCTGAGGCCGACATCTTTGAATGGACTGACGCCAACGGCATTACTTACAAATACATGGACCGCAATCTCGGAGCTTTAAGCGCGGAAAAGTACAGCAAGGAATCAATCGGCCTGATGTACCAGTGGGGGCGCAAGGATCCGTTCCCGGGAGGAGATGACGTGGAATCCAGCGTTCAGAAGCGCCTGTATGACATCAACGGCAACCAGATCTATGTTAAGACAGAGCTAAGGCCGACATACAACGACAACACAAGCACCAACCTCCAATTGGCCATAGAGCATCCGGACGTGTTCTACTATGCGCCGTCAAGTTCCTGGCCGGCTGTTGACTGGCTCACCGACAAGGCGTCCCTGCAGAACAACGATCTGTGGGGCGGCAAGACCAATGCCAAGACAATCTACGACCCATGTCCTGAAGGATGGTGGATGCCTGCCGCAGGAAACGGATGGGGCTTCAGAACCGAGTACAAGAAAGCCGGCAAGCTGAACGATGACAGCAAATACGACGAGTCATACCCATGGTATCAGGATTACGACAAGAGCATCGGTTTCCGCTACAAGACGAAAGCCGGCAGGGAATATTGGTTCCCGTTGGTCGGCAACATCGACCCTACCAAGGGCACGCTACAAAGCGTGGGCGGAAGCGCGCTGTACAACACTCGTTCAGACAATTCCAACACTGTGTTTTATGAGAACATGGCATGGGGTAATCCTGCCAGCGAATCAGGGCTCAACCGATCATACGGCGCGGCCACCCGTTGCATAAAGGAGTAATATGAGAAGGAAAACAATTCTGCTCACGTTGCTGACGCTGTTAGCGGCGACACTGCCGTTGCCGGCACAGAAGATATCAGTCACCGGTCAAGTGACTGATATTTTTGGCAACGCGCCACTTCCCGGGGTCGCCGTCCTCGAGAAAGACGGGAGCAACCATTCAATCACTGACATTGACGGGAAATATTCAATATCAGTTCCTTCCAACGCGACCTTGGTTTTCTCATGCCTCGGAATGCAGGAACAGTCCATCGAAGTGAAAGGGCGCGCTGTAATCAACGTGGTGATGTCAGCCGATGTCAATGTCCTTGATGACGTCCTTGTGGTGGCTTATGGCACCGCATCCAAAGAATCGTTCACAGGTTCAGCGGAAACGATTAGAGGTGAGAAACTGCGTGACAGACCTGTAGCGGATGTCTCCAGAATGCTTGACGGACAGATGTCAGGTGTGATGACCACATCCGGAAGCGGGCAGCCAGGCAGCGGAGCCGGAATCATGGTAAGAGGATTCGGCTCGATCAACGCCAGCAGTTCCCCGCTCATTGTCGTGGACGGAATCCCTTATGACGGAAGCCTCAACTCACTCAATCCCAACGACATCGAAAGCCTGTCCGTACTTAAGGACGCATCCGCAGGAGCGCTCTACGGCTCCAGAGGAGCCAACGGGGTGGTCATCGTTACAACCAAGAGCGGAGGAAATGCCGATGAAAAGATTTCCATAGACTTTACCGCGCGCGCAGGCTTCAACTCGATGGCGATCAGTCCGTACGAGACCGTCAATGCCACTCAGTACATGGAACAGATGTACAGGGCGACCTACAACGATCTCGTCTACACAGAAGGCTACCTTCCTGACAAGGCAGTGTCCTTGACTCCGTCACGCCTTGCAAAAAATGTCCTCGGCATCGACAACAAGTACAACATCTTCGACAAGGATGTGGAGAATCTTTTCGATGCGGACGGAAAGGTCGTCAGTGATGCTGTGGCCAAATACTCTTCGGATTGGCTTGGAGAGGCAAAGGCCAAGCTTCCAACACGTCAGGAGTATCTCTTTTCCATGTCCGGAGCATCGGATGTAAGCAAGTATCTTGCGTCGCTTGGCTACCTTGATGAAAACGGGACAATCTCCACAACATCATTCCGACGCATAACAGCCAGACTCGGAGCCGAATTTACGCCCTACGACTGGTTTGAGTTCGGCCTTAACGCCAATTATTCCAACTCAAGAAGCGACTATCTCGGAGCGTCCGGGACCCAGGCCAACAACATCTGGTACACAGCCATGATGATGGCCCCGATCTACCCGGTGTACGAGCTCGACTCTGACGGGAACGCAATCCTTGAAAACGGCAAGCGCGTCTTTGACTATGGTTCATCAAGGCCGGCAGGTGCGCAGAACAACCGCAACTGCATCGCCACCCTTTTTGATGACGACTACAACATGACAAGCGATAATGTCAACCTGCGAGGACATCTGGGAATAAAATTCGGAGACTTCAAGCTGAGCACTTCTCTGGGAGCCGACATCTTGAACGAGAACAACACCACGAAGTACAACCGCAACAACGGAAACGCGGCCGGCAGCGGACGTCTTACCAAGGAATACCAACGCACACGCAGCTACACATGGAACCAACTGCTGTCCTACAAGCATGTTTTCGGTGAACACACCGTGGACGTTATGGCGGGACACGAATTTTACAACATCGAATCCCATTATCTTATGGGACAGAGAACCGGTTTCCCTTTCGATGACTTTACGGAGCTTGGAATGGGTTCCACCCTCGCGGACGCCACATCCACCGGTGAGACCTACAGCATAAACTCATGGCTGTGCAGGGCGAACTACAATCTCGCCGACAAGTACTACCTTTCAGCAAGCCTGCGCACTGACGGGTCCTCCCGGTTCATCAAAAAGAACAGATGGGGAACATTCTGGTCACTTGGAGCATCATGGAGGGTTTCACAGGAGCCGTTCATGCAAGGAATAGACTGGCTGGACAACATGACGCTTAAGGCCAGCTACGGCATTCAGGGCAACGACAACATCGGCTCATACTACGCTTGGCAGGCTCTCTATGACATGACCTACCCGAATGCGACATATTCAGGAGCCATCATCTCCTCTCTTGAGAATCAGGATGTGACATGGGAGAAGAATGGCAACGTGAACATTGGAGTCGAGTTCAAGATACTCGGCCGGATGAACGGAAGCATCGAGTGGTACAAAAGGACCACCACGGACATGCTTCTTGAATATCCTATCGCCATCTCCTTGGGCTTCCCCGGCTATTACGCCAATGTCGGGGAAATGTACAACACTGGAATGGACATGACATTAGGCTACGACATTCTCAACTCTCCGGACTTGTTCTGGAACGTGTCGCTCATGGGCTCGACCGTCAACAACAAGGTTGTGTCCCTTACCGGCAACGGTGAGGACATCAACAACGGAGTGTACCTTATCCGCGAAGGCGAGGCAGTGAACACATTCTACATGGCCCGCAGCGCCGGTGTTGATCCCGCGACCGGAGAGCAGCTTTATCTTGCCTACGCCAAGGACAAGAATGGCAATCCTGTCAAGGGTAGTGAGTACGTGACCAACAATGCAACCATAGCTTCCGGATGTAAATGGCTCTGCGGCAGCAGGCTGCCTGACATCTATGGATCACTGTCCTCCAGTCTTCACATCAAGAATGTGGACATCTCCGCCTTGTTCACATATTCTTTGGGCGGCAAGATCTATGACAGCACCTATAGTTCCCTGATGGAACCGTCTTACGTAGGTCAGACGTATCACATGAACTCTCTGCGGGCATGGACCGAGGCCGGGCAGATCACAGATGTCCCGAAGATCACTACCACCGCCACGACTGTCATCAACGACCGCTTCCTCATCGATGCATCATATTTCACCATAAAGAGTGTTTCAGCAGGCTACACCTTCAAGAGCACCGGATTGGAGAAGTACCATATTCGTTCACTCCGTCTTTATGCTTCCGGAGACAACCTGCTGATGTTCAGCGCGTTCAAGGGATTAAATCCACAGAGCAGCTTTACAGGATCCACCTCCTACACGTACACCCCGAACCGTACAGTCTCACTCGGAGTGGACATTAAATTCTAAGCTTTATGAAAAGATTTCCAATCGTTATGATCTTGGCTGCGACAATTTGCAGCTCATGCTCTTCATTGATGGAGACCTCTCCTACCACAGATGTCGACAAGGAAAAAATCCTGGCTGACGTCGAAGGCCTGCAGGTGGCGATGAACGGAGTGTACGCCACAATGTACAACCGCCTCAACTTTGTCACCGCAAACGCCCATCAATGTTTCGGCAATATGGCGGTGACGCTCGCAGCCGACCTTATGGGCGATGACATGGTGCAGACAGCACAAGGTGCCGGATGGTTCTGGAAGGACTACAACTACGATCAGCGCAGCCGCTACACCAGCAAAATCTGGCGTTGCTACTTCACATGGGAATATTTCTACGAAATCATCAGCAACGTCAACCACATAATCTCCGCGGCGGAGACAGCCACAGGAGACGAGAATGAAATCAAGTGCACGACAGCGCAGGCATACGCGGCGCGGGCGTTCAGCTACTTCATGCTGATCCAGTCATTCCAACAGACATTGGTCGGTCATGAGGACCTTCCGGGTGTGCCTATCTACACCGAGCCGACAACCGCATCAAGCAAAGGCAGGAAGCGCAGCCCGGTAAGAGAAGTCTACGCCCGGATAGACGAGGACCTTGAAACAGCAATCTCACTGTTCGAGGAATGCGGTGTCAAGCGCAAACATATCTCCAATCTCGATCTCTACTCCACAAGTCTGCTCCAGGCCCGTGTGGCTTTGGTCGAGAACGACTGGAACAAAGCGGTTGCGGCTGCCAAAAGGGCGATCAGCACCCCCTACGCATCGCTGCTCTCCAAGTTGGAGGCGACCGTGACCAAAGGCACATTTGATGACAGCACCACTGATTGGACCACCGGAAAGACCCCGTTCAACAGCGTCAGCTCGTCATCAGTGATGTGGGGTGCGGAGATCATCTCCGACCAGTCAACGGTGTTCGCCTCATTCTTCTCGAATATGGACGCATGCACCAACGTCTATTATGCGGCAGAATCCCCCAAGTGCATAAGCAACTGGCTATATGCCCAGATTCCCGACTCCGACATACGAAAGGGATGGTGGAACGGGAACATAGGCGTGAGCGGGAAAGAATGGAAATATGGAGCCAACATCAACTACAACCAGTTCAAGTTCCAATGGGCGGATCAGAATTCCTACAAGGGGGACTACATATTCATGCGTCTTGAGGAGGCTTACCTGATCCTTGCCGAAGCGCTTTGCCGCATGGGCAACGACAACGAGGCCAAGAGCGCGCTTGGAGAGATCATGAGCCGCCGGGATTCCAATTGGAGCGGCACATTGGGCACGCTAAGCGGAAATGAGCAGACTTTCGGCACGGTAGGAACCGTGAAGACTCTTTTGGACGAAATCCTGCTGCAGCGCAGAATCGAGCTCTGGGGCGAGACGGGACGGATCTTCGACATTCTCAGGCTCGCCAAAGGCTGGACACGGTACTGGAAAGTGAACGGTGAAGAGTCCAATCACACCAACTACCTCAGCAAGTATCCGGAATATCTCAATTTCCCGGCGGACTACATCGAATGCATCCTGATGATACCCCAGGTGGAAATAGACAACAATCCAAACATCAATCCTGAAGATCAGAATCCTTATGTTCAGAACTAATGTATTAAAATATATCTTCCTGAGCGTCTCGGCCATGGCGCTGCTATCCTGCACAAGAGAGAATGAAGGTGCGCTCTACGATGGCGTAAGCGGATTCGCCTTTGCCTCAAACGTGCTCTACGCGGAGGTATCTCCCGATGACAAAGGCACTCTGGAGATTCCTGTCTACAGAGGTGTCAACGGCACGGCGGAGCAGGCTCATGTGTCATTCAAGTACGACACCGCACCGCAGGATGCGTCAACTCCGGTCTGGGAAGACGCTGATCCTAACGATGTGTTCTCACTGGTGTCGTCCAAGGTCACTTTCTCACCAAATTCGTGCAAGGCCTTGGTACGCCTGAGGTTCAGCGACACAGGCAAACTGAAGACTTCCGAGAAATACAGGATGAGACTGGACATTATCGATGGAGTCTCCCCTTCCGGACGGAGCACGATCACTGTGACCGTGACAAAGAAACTGGTGTTCAAAAAATACGGAGACTGCGACTACTTCGATGAATGCATCTTCGAGAAGGCCTATGGGACTGAAATCTACAAGGCGGACGGGGAGGAGATATACCGTGTCATGGATCCATACCGTGAAGGTCTGGTAGCCGAGGAATATGCCGCCAACGGATGGATGGGCAGCACGCCGGACTACGTGGAGTTCCACTGCGAGGGAAACCACATCATCTTCAACGAATTTCCCACAGGCATGCTCTTCAACGGCAAGTACATGGCGTACGCATATTTCCCAAGTGATTACAAATGGGGACGCGATTTTTCAAAGTATGACGCACAGAACCTCAAACTGGACGACAAGCATTTCCAGCTATACGCTGTCTATTGTCTGCCTTCATTCCAGTACGGCTACATGAACGACGGTATCTACAAAATCGACATCAAAGTACTGGAGCAGAAATAAAGCTCAGATGACCTCTATCTCGGTAATCTGGTCGCCTATCTGGATTCTGACCGGTCCTGTCGAGCCTTCAACCGAACGGACGATGACCTGGGCCTTGCCACTGAACGCCTCGTCCTTCGGGAAGCAGCAGTAGTCCATGATTCCGAACTGGGAGCCGGTGGCCGGCCAGACCATCGGGTTAGGTTCGCCACGGTAGTCCTGGCCGGTCCGGTAGAACCGGCCGCCGGGATTCCGACCGCCACTGGTGGGTCCAGGCCGAGACAGTCGTCGGCTGCATCAACCAGTACCAGAAAACCGGAGGGTCACATTGGCTCGAATCAGCCGAGGCCGAATGGTCTTTCATCCGCCACCACATAATCTGTCCCGACGGCGAGTGGTACTGGAGCCTCCGCTCCGACGGCACCCCCAACACCACCGACGACCGCGCCGGCTTCTGGAAATGCCCATACCACAACGGCCGCATGTGCCTTGAGGTTCTCGAAAGAGGAATCTGATTTTCCTTTTCCAAGAGCTTTCAAGGCAGATGACGTCAGCATTTTGTGAAGATAATGCTGACGTCATCCGCTTTTTTGTCATCAACAGGAGCGATATCCCCTGTTTTTGCTCCCGTGAGGGTAGGCAATCCTCCGATCTGGTTTCCATTATCTGTTGTTATACTCAAATTATATTCCCTATATTTGGCATTATAAAATGTTTTGTACGGAGATTATGAAAAAATTGACCTACCTATTCTTGGCCATCGTAACCATCGTGGCGGTGTCCTGCGGAAAGACTCCAACTAAGACCCTTGATGGCGGTCCTTGGTTCAGGGACATCTACATTTGGACTGACGGAGCTCTTATCAACGCTCACGAATCTGTAATCACACTTCCCTCATCGGAAGGTTTCGCGGATCTTGAGATCATTTCCTATGGTTTACGCAAAATCGAGAAACTTGGAGGGGATCCAGACATCGTGTTGGAAGAAAGATTTTCATACCCTCCAGCCGATTCAGAGTTATTCAAGGAGAACCCATCAACTTTAGATCAATACAAGCAAACTGTCCGTGTGGTTTACAAGCCTAATCTTTCGAGTAAGACAAAAACGGCGACTTTCCGCCTATATGCAGAAGGATATAATGGCTTTGCGTCTGACATAACTTTCGTACAGGAAGGCAAGTAAGACTATGATTATCTACAAATTTTCAATATTCACACATTATGACTATCGTCAAAAAACTCTTTCATATTATCCTGATAGTAAGTTCATTAACATCTACGATTGCTTGCCATAAGGAATCTGTTATCAATGACAATGCGAATGACCTTCAGTTCAGTGGCGAGGGTATATTAGGTATTTCAAAAGGGGAAAATGATCTTTCTGAGTCTGACGCCGTAACCGTCGCTAAAATATACGAAAAAAACCGAGTCTCAACAAAAGTCGGTTCTTCTAAAACCATCAAGAATATAGTGACCATTCCTGATGAAAATGGCCTGCCAGCAATTTATGCAATTAATTTTGATGATGGATATATTTGGGTTTCGGCATCAAAGAAACTATGTCCAATTCTCGCCGTTGTCGATCACGGAACATTTTCTTTGGATAATTCTAAAATTGGGATAGATATAATCAAACAAGATTACCTTGAATTGATGGGGCAGTGTGAGATTACCGATAGTATAAAACGGTTTTGGAGAAAATATGAAACCCCGATCGGTAATCAAGAGATTAGTACGAGAATTAGCGATGAATATGTTAATGAATTAAATAGATTAAAAGAATACGCGCGAGATAATAATTATAGAATGTACCGTCTTTCCGATGCCGCTGACAATGATATGCCAGAATGGATTAATAATTCTCTTACAGACATTGCAAGTGATGCCTACGCAGGAAGAGATTTTGATGGCAGTGAATATGACTATCCTGAAACAGCTTATATATTGGAAAGAGACTTTGATGAATTGTTACAGTATGGCCCTTTAACCTCTACCAAATGGAATCAAGTATCACCTTATAACACATCGGTTCCAAACGGTAAACTTCTTGGATGCGTTACTGTTGCGACAGCACAGTTTATGCGATATTTCAAAAAACCAGATGCCTATGTAATTAATCCTGGCAAGGAAACGGAATATACTTGCAATTGGATGGATATGCCAAATACCACATCCAATAATACACTTTCAATGTTTTTGGCTGATTTACGATCAAGATTAGGTATTAACGATAATGGCTATGGATCTGTAGACGACATTGTCCCTTTACTGAAATCAAAATTTGAATATAAATGGGTGAATATTTATGACTACGATATAGACAAATTACGATATCCTCTATCTATTAACAGGCTCGTAATACTAAGAGGTAGGATACCAAACGGTGATGGTCACGTATGGATTTGCGATGGTTTACGTTATTTGAGTTACTGCGGAACGGAATATAGGCTATTCGTACTTGATTATCAAGCATATCCTGACTTTGAATATATCGACATAAAAAAAGAGGTTGACAACGCGTATTTTTCAACGCCGTACTGCAGTATGAATTGGGGATGGGGTGGTGATCACGATGGGTGGTTTTTCGGGAGTAATTGGAACTCAGGCAGTGGGAATTTCTCCACTGAGAGGAAAATGATTTACTGATCACAGGACTGAAAGAGCTATGTGTAGGTGGAGTGGATCAGTTTTGTGGTTGTTGTCGCTTGCCGCCATAACAACCGTGATCTCCTGCGAGGAGGTCATTCCGTATCCGGACACGGGGGCGACGGAAATGATGTACATTGAGGGAGCCATAGGGGGCGGTGTGTCAAGATTCTCTGTCAGAAGGATATTCCCTATTTCCGAGAAGACCTTTGTCTCACAAAAGGAAAAGACATTGCTGGAGGCTACGATGAGATTGACGGTCAATGGCAAGGAAGTGCCGGTGACTTGCTTTAATGATTCTTTGGCTTGCGATTTCTCCACTGAATATGCATTTCAGGCGAATGACAGGATCTCCGTCAATGTTTCGGCGCCGGGTGTGCCGGATGTCAACTGCGAGACAACCGTACCGGATCTTCCTGAAGTCAAGGACGTATCCTACAATCTCTTGGACAACAACACATTGGATTTCAACGCCACTATCCGGATCCACCCGGAGATGATGGACGGATATGCCTATTTTCTGGAGAAGGAAGAGAATAAGGTTACCTACATTGACGGCATCTTTGAGTCAGAGACAACCGAAACAAAGATCCAATGCCTTCAAGAACGCGATTACGACAGTAAAACAATATATTATCACTATTATCGCTATTACCCTGTCACTGGTTACGAGGCTGCCGACGGCAATGGGATGCATCATCTGAGTACAAACGTGAAATTGTCCACTTCATTTGAAATGCCGGATGAAGAAGGGCGCATAGTCAGGACGGAGAACACCGTCAAACGCATCCGCTTCCAAGCGTGGCATCTTTCAACCGCCTTATACCTAGGGCTGAAAACAAACCGCGAAAATCGGGATTACGATCCGGATTCACAGCTTTCGTTTGTGACTCCACTTGAATATTCCAATGTCACGGGCGGCAAAGGCTACATCGGGACTGTGTCCACCTACCAGTCAGAATGGAGGGAACTATGATGAAGAGGCTTCTTGTGACAACGCTGTTTCTCCTGGCATTCTGCATGGTGGCAAGCGCACAGGACGGGCGCAGGAACACACGTGAGAGAATCGACACCATCAAGTCTTCGGTCATCATAGATGACATCAGGCGGCCTGCCGTCAAGAGCCAGACAGGGATGATCAAGCTGATCAAGGATGATTTCAATTTCAAGTCCGTGTTCGGGACTCCGGATGTGCTGAAGACCATCCAGATGCTTCCCGGCGTGGCCCAAGGCACCGAGATGAAATCCGATATGTATGTCAGGGGTGGTACAGGATCGGACAATCTCTACCTTCTGGACAATGTTCCGGTTTATCAGATCGGCCATCTCCTTGGAATGTTCTCGGTCTTCAACACGGAGATACTCAGCACGGTTGATTTCTATAAGAGCGGATTCCCGGCCAAGTTCGGCGGCAGGACATCTTCTGTGGTGGATGTCGGCATAAAGGATGGTGACTTTCACAAAACTACAGGTGTGTTCTCGGCCGGTGTCACAGACGGACGATTCCAGATTGAAGGTCCGATCAGAAAAGGTCGATCTTCCTACAACATCGCTTTCCGCCACGGATGGGTAGAGGCGGTAATGAGGCCATTGCTGACCAAATTCAATGTTGACGGTGCCTACCTGTCAAACGACATCACGAAAGACGGGCACTACGGATTCAGTGACCTCGACGCCAAGGTGTCGTGGATCTTGGGAGACTCAGACAGATTGACTTTCAACACATTCCTCAGCTTTGACTATATGCGGTTGTCCAACAAGGGCGACAAGGAACTCGGAGACTACAAGGACTACGACGGGAACTCCGTCTGGGGCAACGGAATCATTTCTGCCAACTGGCACCACAAGGCCTCATCAAGGACAAACTTCATCGCGACGACCTACATCACCGACGGAGTCTGCGACATCTATCACAGGACCGAAACGTCCGCCGGGCCGGACACCTGGTTTGAGAAGAATGACAACATCTCAAACATACTTGACTTCGGGAACAAGATAAATGCGGAGACAAGGCTCAAAGGCCACAACCTGCGATACGGAGCGGCGGGGATTTTCCATAGGTACGGAGCGTTCCGGAGAAGTGACAGCCAACAGGAGTCTGGCGGATACGTCAGCAAAGACAACACGGAAAAAATCGACAACGGGCGGAACGCTTTGGATCTAAGCATATACGGCGAAGACGAGATAAGGCTGGCCCGATGGCTTGACGTGAACGCTGGTCTACGCTACCAAATGTATGCGGTGACTGGCAAGGTTTACAATTTCCTTGAGCCGAGAACGGCGCTGAACTTCAACCTGTCAAGATCCACCTCGCTGAAACTTTCATATTCAAGAATGAATCAGCCGGATCACTTGATAATGTCGTATATGATGGACTATCCCGGCAACTTCTGGATGCCTTCCACGGTGAAAATGAAGCCGATGAGAGCTGATCAGTATGCCGTGGAGCTGGATTTCCGTCCCGACAGAGTCTGGTATGTCAATGCCGCAGGCTTCTACAAAGGCCTGGAAAATGTCTCTGAATATTTCGGGAGCAAGGCCAGGTTCCCTGACCAGGATTCGTGGGAGACGCTTTTCGTCCAAGGCGAAGGACGAGCCTACGGGGCTGAAGTCTATGCGGAGCTGCGCAAGGGAAAGTTCGACATCTCCGGATCCTACACACTGTCCTGGTCTGAGCGCCGCCACGAGATTCTCGCTCCGGAATGGTATCCGGACCGTTTTGACAACAGGCACAAGATTTGTCTTAACGCGAGCTACAAGGCCAACGAGCTGGTCAACATCTACCTCAACTGGAATTATCATTCCGGAAACAGACTGACGCTTCCGTCCTATTATTACTCCGTCACCGGATGGCCTGATGAGAACATCCTTCAGCCGGTTCCGGACGGGGTGACGTCCCCGAACAATTACTCTTTCCCGGCATATCACCGCCTTGACATAGGCATCGACCTGAAGGCCACCAACAAATGGGGGAATGACTATCTTGTGAGCTTCGGTTGCTACAATGTTTACGGAAGAAAAATCCGATGTACGCCGAAATCG
>OIYR01000896.1_pt1 | contig 16014 bp, 17 predicted proteins | sample 1588221 | NCBI WGS metagenome assembly OIYR01 (sample SAMN03283292) | human gut metagenome | biome: human-associated habitat; material: feces | host: Homo sapiens | place: Peru | collected 2012 | reverse complement strand
TCAATGACTTTTCCGTCCTGACACATTTTTTCATAAGCGGCCTGATCAACAAAATAGTAACCAACGCCGTTTTCTTCCCCTTTTCTCATTGGTCTGGTGGTGTACGGCACAATTTCTTTCAGGCCCAGCTCCTTATTATCCCTCAAATATCTGAAGATAGCATCTTTTCCCGATGCACTTTTCCCTATCAGGCAAAATAACTTTCCCATATCATTATAATCTAGAGATTAAACTTTGACAGCCCTTGCCTGAGAAATACTTATCGGCAAAACCATATACATAAAATATAATGGTCATTACAAGTATTACAACATTAGCTTCCACCATTTCGTTGGTGGTAAAAACATTCCAGTATACAATATGAATAGCATTTATCCCAAATAGGTAGATGATCATCGGAATACGCCATCTGTAGCAGAGCCAAAAGAATCTGCTAGCAAGTATAAGCACAAGCGGATGGATGTAAACTGAGAAATAGATAAATGCTGCCGATACCCAATTCTCCTTAAACCATACGCACATTTCTTTTTCATGAGACGCAAATGTTACCATGCATGCAATATGAAAAAGCATGATAAACAGAGGCATCACTTCACAATAATACTTAAACCAAGTGAGTAGCTTTACGCTGTAGCCTCTACCTGCAAGGATAATGACGTTTATCATTTCGCTAACGTCCATGTCCTTAAACATTACTCTTGATAACTGTACAACACCGACTGATTGAACTAACCGTTGGACTTCATCTTCTTCCTCTTTAGTCATAAATTCTTCTCCTTTTGTTTTTGTGTTTATTATTTGTTCTTAGTTCCTCATTCTTAATAATAAGGAAAGTGCTGCAAAAATAAACAATACTGCACAAAAATATTTATTTTGAGCAATATTTTTATAGTTAAACTTTGCTAAAGTAACAATCTGTAAGCAAATTATTCTTGAAAGGCCTCCAGTCATACAGATTGCAGCTCATTTGTTATGTACATCTGTGAGAATATTGATTGACCTATAAATAATAAGGTGTAGCCCTATAAAGAGTTACACCTTATTATATTTATACCTTAATTATATAATATTAACCGCCAATTTGGGAGTCGTTGGTCTAATAACATGTGATATGAAAAAGAACATGATGAAACTTGCAGCAATTGCAGCTTTGTTAACCGTTTGCATCCCTAAGGCAAACGCCCAAGTTCAAAGAAGCGAATGGGCGGCAGGTCCTATCATCACCACAACCAACCCTATTTATTCTGGTGCAGCCATGGTTGCAGAAGGTACGATTGCAGCCATCTATTGTGGTGTTGACATGGAAGACGGAACAACCAAACGAGATTTACCTTCTTCTGCCAAATTTTGGATGCCAATGTTTACCTACAAATGGCACGCCATCAAAAGCATGAAAATTGATGATGAAAAGGCTAAGTTCAGACACAAGATGGACTGGAGCTTGAAAAACTACTCCGTAGGTTATCGTCTTGGCTATATGTCTCGCACCGCACCATTAGGATTTGAAATCCAAGCTAATTACGAACAAGTGAATATGGCATACAAGATGCCAGAGGATGAAGATTACAGAGATGCGACCAAGACAATGTTTGTACCAACTGCATTGCTAAAGGTACGTTTCGGAAGCTATACCACGGGGGCTTTCTGCCCTACTTTGGAAATCGGCGGAAGCTACGACTATACACTGAGCTACAAGGAGAAATCCGAAGGTAATACCATCAAGAACAAAGACCTCGTAAACAGTGGTTTCTCTGGCATCGTTGGCATCGGATTCACTATTCCTTCAACTCACTGGCATTGGAACTTGCGCTATTCTCACCAGTTCTACAAGTATTACAATAAGAATGCTGAAATTGATGGCGAGAAACTCAACTTCAACGAGAAGTCAACGTTCGGAACTTTCATGCTTGTTTCATCCTATGCCTTCTAACTATGAGAAAGTCATTCTTCAAAAATATCCTGCTTGCATTTGCTCTCGTTTTGGCAAGTGCAAGCTGCCAAGCAGCCTCAAGGGACAAGATAAAGGCAGACAGTTACTTGACCAAAGCCCTTGGCGACAGTATCAGCCACATCATCCAGTCATCACGTCATATTCGTACATTTATTTGTAATACTGACAAAGGAAAGATTACCAATACGAATATCAAGAAACTAACTCGTAAGCAGAACTATCTTTTTAAATTTCTTCTATCAAATCCACAGATGAGTAAACATGACGAGGTCGTCTTTGGACATTTTTCACCATGTATTGGGTTTGAACTAAAGAAATCCAATAAGGAAAAAGTATTTATCTATGCTGATTTTGGGCTAGGTAAATGGATGATTTGCAATGCACAGAACAAACAGATAAAACGTTTCGACATAGAGGGTTATGAGTTGTTGCGTTTTAGCACCATGCTCTATCCTACAGATGAGTTTATGACAAGTATTTACAATAACAGACTAAGCAAATGAAAAAAGTAATTTTATTTCTGTCAATGCTGTTGATGACAGCTATGACACACGCTCAAACCATCCATTGGCTTACATTCATCGACACCAAAGATGAGAATGTGGGCGAAATAGACATTTTGGGTAGAAAGGTTTTATACGGCAGATACATAAATCTGATTAATGCAGCCTTGGCTACAAAAGGATATACAGCAAAAATTTACGACTATTACGACTCACGTCTGACGCCTGAAAATTGTAAGGCTGTCGTACAAAACTTACGCTGCCAACCGAATGACATCATCATGTTCTATTACATTGGGCATGGTGGAAGAGCCATCAATGACAAGTCCACAGTATATCCACAAATGTGCTTAGGTCAATCCTACAACGAAAGAATGATTCCACTCGATTGGGTCTATAACCAACTCAAATCGAAAGGGGCTCGTCTATCAGTAACTATCGGAATGTGCTGTAACTCTGAGACAAGAGGAATGACGGCAAAGATTGCTCCTCAATTTAGTCCAAACTATGGAAATACTTATATGACAGACTCCGAGGCTGCAAGAATCCAAGAACTTTGTCTCAATTACAAAGGAAACGTACTTGTTACTTCAGCTTCCCCAGGTCAAACATCAGTGTGCGCAGAAAGTAACCTTGGCTACTTTGACACATATACCAATGTACTTGTACATGCTTTTGATGCTCTCCAAAAAGGAGAATTAACACCGTCTTGGGATGCTTTGCTGGCTGAGACGAAATCTACAGTTAATGAAGTGACAAAGAACAGACAAACACCAATTTTCGAGACTCACGTGACTAAGGTATCGGCTCCTCAGCAGCCCGCACAAAAAGAAGCGCCAAAGCAAGAAAACGTAGAAAAGCCAACTCCTAAGCAAAAAGAAAATTCATCTGAAGAAAGCACAGAAGAACAATCTGCACAAGAATTATTCAACAAAATCGCTACTATCTATGATTATCTCGCTGATACTAGCATCAACGAAGAAGATCGAATAGATATGGAGCAATGGTTTACCCAAACATATGGTACGCTCTTCAGTGAAGTCAAAGTACTAAGCCAAGACAACGACTATATTATCGACAGAAGTACCTTTGAAGATTTCAATGGCAGAGTAGCCACTTCTCGACTTCTTAGAAAGGTTGCCGTCTGTGGAGCCATTAAAGGTGCAAATGGGAAACTTGCATTAGCTGTAAAAGAAATATATAAAAAATAAAGTATCATAATATGAAACAGACTGTTCTTTATAAGCGATTGGCGATGATGTTCTTCGCCATCATCATAATGAGTCAAGCCTTTGCTCAAAACCAACTCACAGAACAAATACAAAGACGCGCTGCAGAAAAAGTCGGTCAAATGAATGACTATATCTCATTTATGGCAAACAAAAATAAGAAACCTAACACCCGACTTTATTACAAGAAAAAGGCGCTCAATCTATTTGTCGGATATGGTGAAAGCTACGAGGAAGATGGAGTAAGAAAAGAAGGCGTACAGATGGAAGTAACATCCATCAAGAGAAAGACAAAATCTCGCCGTTTAATGAAGACTTACTTTCAAAGTCTCATAGACCTAGGCTATAGCCAAGTATCCATTACGTCAACGGATATCGCAGACATCAAAGTAAGTCAACTCCAAAAGATTGGAGAGAATCGTTACGTATGTACTTGCTACTTTGAGCAAGCGTTTGTAGGTTACCAAGACGGTCGCCCTATATACAAAGACATAACTCGTAAACATGTCAAATGCTACGTCTTCGCTGAAGAAACAGAAAATGGAACCGAGTTTATGGTTTTACTTGGCGACGTAACAGCAGATGAGACTCGTAAATTATGACAAGATACTTGACTGCACTTTTCTTCTTGTGCTTGTCCTACTCTATGGAAGGATGGGCGCAAGAAGTACATTGCGATACGATTCTTGCAAATAGAATCTACGAATACACTGGCTTATTCAAAGACTACTTGCACTTTATCTCCCAAAAGCAAAAGCCTTTGAAAGCCAAATGTTATTATGAGAAAAAAGCGAAGTCGCTATTCACCCCCGACGCACAAGTGATCATCTATAAGAACGGAATTGAATTTCAGAAAGAACCCATAGACTCGTTTCTTTTCCATATAAGAAACAACGAACTATCGCTATCTAACATTAGTATAGATTCTATCCAAGTTCCTAATTGGAATAGCAACAGATTAGAATCACAACAAGACGCATTATGGGTAGATTGCCAGATCATATCCATTGCTAAGACAATAACATATAGTCACCAAGATAGCATTATGCTCACAAAGGAAATGACAGAGATGCGTGATGAATGGCGACCCTTGCTAAGTAATCTGTATATAACTTATAAACTTAATAGTATTGAAAAAGATGAAATCAAACAAGACAATATTCACCCTCCTATTGTTGTTGATTGCACCAATGGCGACCAAAGCACAATTAGTCAACGAGTTAAACAAAAGCATGTACAATGCAAGAGTAAAACTCGTGGACGAGTTCTTCAGCCGGTTCAACGGAGCAGAAGTGAGAAAAGACATTCCAAGCAAAAGCAAAGACGCAAGGAAGAAGAATCTTCTCATGCTATTGAACCTAGCCAACTACAAATCTGCAACTGATACAAAACTAAAAGTTGCAGATTCTATGATGCAACAAGCGATTGACAACAAAGTCCAACTTCAATATGCAGATTCACTTTGGTTTGCCAAAGTAAAATGCAAAGGCAGTTACAAAGGAAAAGAGACTTCATTCTTTTTATATCTGACCATAGAGCAACGAGGTGAGGATATGTATAAATGGGTAATCCAAAAAGCAGAAGGAAAAATCTTCGAGCTGACACCAAAAGTAAAGAATGAGCGAATCATGCTCATGCCTGATGACCATGAGACAAGATTCACTTCGCTTCACCGTGTCACGTCAGACTACCAAGAGAGTGTCACCAACTTTGCCAGCAAATACTATCAAGTAGATGCTACCACCGCCTTTTATACAATGGTTCAAACAGGTCTTTTGAAGATCGACTTTATTGACAATGTCAAGCTCATCTTTCTCCAAATTCCAGAATATACTTTCAGCATCGAGTACTTTGACAGAGAAGGAAACAACTCTGGATGGCTCATTAGTAACCTATGGAAAATGAACAACGATGAGAAAAAGCAATTTCTAAATAATATTTATACAAGTCAAAAAAGTAAGATATGAAAAAACTATATTTAATAGCAGGAATGTGTTTGACATTTCTATCCACACAAGCTCAAACACCGACTTCGACCATTCAAAAATACGGCAACTATCTCACTACATGGATGGATGAAGAGGATATAGAGATGAGAGATAAGATCTCCCAAATGTGTGAAGGCAAGAAAAGTTGCAGAGTAGATGACAAGTTGATGCTTGAATTCATCAAACGTTCCAAAGAGGTTCTCGGCAATGGTGACAAGGTCATGGACACCTATCTAAACGGATTTGAAAACCTAGATGGAAAGACTCTGTTTCTGTTGTCCAACATAACTCAATTAGCAGACGATGCAGCGCCTGACATTAAGAACAAAAAAGACAATGAGCCTCCACTGAAATGTGTCACTGCCGACCTGATGGTAAAGAATAAAGATATAAACTTCAATGGATCTGACATGTTCATGCTAAGAGGCAACATGATCACAGGCATAGTTGACAACAACAATGATTTGTCTATAGGTAAAGCCATCCGTCTCTATTCACAGCACAAATATGAAGAGGCTTTCAGAATGTTCCGCACTCTCGCCTATCAAGACATTTTCAATTACGAAGCCCAATACTATCTTGCTGTCATGGAAATAAAGAAACAAGGATGCAGCTATCTCTCGCCAAAAGTAAGAGATAAAGAATGTCTATGGTTTTGCACCAAGCCTTTTCTTCTTACTGATGGTTCAAAGAATGGAGATAAGCTAAAATCTTTCTACTATAGATTCTCCATGGACGAGAGGCAAAACATATACAACGGATTTGGTATTTATTCCAACTCATTTACCTTACTCAAACCATTCAACGAAGGTTTATTACCATTCAAAGAGAAGAGTGGCAACAAATATGCCTTTGGGTTTATGGATGAAACCGGAAAAGTTGTGGTTCCTGCAAAATATGGATTTGCATATCCTTTCGGACGTAACGGATTGGCAATCATACAAAATGGCGACAAGGTTTGCGCCATAGATAAATTGGGAAAGGAAGTTGTCCCCTTTGGGGCTTATGACAATATGGGAAGAGGTTTCAAAAATGGCAACAATGTAGCCCACATCGGGAAAACAGCATACCTCATCAACAAAGAAGGTTCCATCATAAAGACCCTTGTTAATGGCAAGGAAGATGTGTGGTGTGGAAATTATTACTATGGTGACTACCTCGTAATAGGTGAAGGAACTGATATGAAATACATCTTTGACTGTGAGGGCAATCTCTTTTGGAAAGGACACGCTGCCGCATATTCTATCAATGCCGAAAAAGGAACAATCACCATGGGCGAAGAAAGAGCAGACAAGATTGTGCCAATTAAAGAAACAGAAGTTCCTTACAATTGGTAAGGAAAAGCACACGATAAGTTTTCCTCTCTATAGGCTGTACCCCTCCTTTTTGCGTTAAATAATCTTTTTCTTGCTTGATATTCAGAATAATTCGCTATTTTTGCAATATCAATTCAAAAAGAAGCATTTATGGCATTAAAATTATATCCAGTAGGCATCCAGACGTTTGAGGAGATCAGAAAGCGTGACCTCCTCTATGTTGATAAGACGGAATACATCTACCGAATGACACATTCTGGTGGAAAATATTTCTTCTTAGGACGACCACGCCGCTTTGGCAAGTCGCTTTTGGTATCAACTCTTGAAAGCTATTTCTCAGGAAAGAAGGAGTTGTTTGAGGGGCTTGCCATCGAAAAGTTGGAGCAGGAATGGACGGAATATCCTGTTCTGCATTTCAGCATGGCTAGTGGCAAGCACATGGAGAAAGAGCAACTGCAAGAATACCTTCTTTTCATTTTAGAAAAAAACGAACGCACTTTTGGTATTGAGGCTAGCAGTAAAGCTCCTAACATCAGATTTTCCAATCTTATAGAAACTGCCTATCGTAAGACTGGCAAACAGGTCGTTGTGCTCATCGACGAGTATGATGCCCCTATGCTTGATGTGGTACACGAAGAGGAATCGCTAGATGTTCTTCGCAATATCATGCGCAACTTCTATAGCCCGTTAAAAGATTCCGAGCCAATGCTCCGCTTTGTCTTCTTGACTGGTATCACTAAGTTCTCGCAAGTAAGCATCTTCAGTGAATTGAACAACATCAAGAATATTTCGATGGATGACGAATATGCTGGCATCTGTGGAATCACCAAGGAAGAATTGCTCACTCAGATGTCGGAGGACATTGACGCATTGGCTGAGGGACAAGGATTGTCTAGGGAAGAAACGATTGCTAAACTTAAGGAAAACTATGATGGTTATCATTTTTCGCCATCATCTCCCGATGTCTTCAATCCATTCAGTTTGCTGAATTGTTTTGAAGACAAGAATTTCGGTGCATACTGGTTTGCATCAGGCACACCAACTTATCTCATCAATATGCTTCGCAAGTTCTCTGTCTTGCCTACCAAGTTAGGAAAGACGCTGGCACGCTCTTCCGCTTTCGATGCACCTACGGAGAACCTAAAGACGATCACCCCATTGCTCTACCAAAGCGGTTACATCACCATCAAGGGCTATGACAAGATGAGTCAACTCTTTACGCTCGACTTACCCAACAAGGAAATCAAGGTGGGCTTGTTTGAGAGTCTTCTGCCTAATTATCTAGAGGGAATGTATGCCGAGGAGGGAGATGTCGCCATTGCCCAAATGTCGGTGTTGATACGTCAGGGCGACATGGATGGAGCCTTGCGTTTGCTACAGGAGTTCTTGGGTACGGTGCCTTATTGCAACAATACCAATTACGAGGGACATTACCAACAAGAACTTTTCATCATCTTCACCCTCTTGACCCACTTTGTGGTAGATGTCGAGGTACATACCCCGAATGGCAGAGTAGATGTTGTGATGGAAACGGAAGACACACTCTACCTTATCGAGTTGAAGCTCAACCAGAGTGCCCAGGCAGCTATACAGCAAATCAACTTGAAGCAATACGACCAGCGTTTCGCCAGATGTGGCAAGCCCATCGTAAAGGTTGGCGTCAACTTCGATGCCAAGAAAGGTAATATTGAGGATTGGGTGATAGAATAATTATTAAATAGCTATACTAACAAAACGGATGCAAGACCTTAGCAATCTTGCATTCGTTTTTATATTTCATACACTCAAATTTTACGAAAAGCTGCTTGTAATTGTTATTTATGTATAATTCTTACCTTCGCTTTATCCATAAGTAAAATATTTGATGTAAGTTTGTAACAAAATACAAGAATTTAGACAATATGATCAATCGACTTTTATCATTCCTTGACGCTTCCCCAGTCAACTTCTGGGCTGTCAAGAACCTCGCAGAGGAACTCACCCATAAAGGGTATAGACGTATCGACCCAACAGAGGCTTTGGGCGAAGTGAAGTGTGGTGACCGATTCTTCGTCACCAAGAACGACTCCAGCATCTATGCTTTCCAAATCGGAAGCAAACCATTGGCTGAGAGCGGTTTCCACCTCATCTGCGCTCACTGCGACTCCCCTACCTTCCGCATCAAACCGAATGCAGAGATGGACATGGAGGGAGGCATCGTCAAACTCAACACCGAGGTGTACGGCGGACCTATCATGTCAACCTGGTTCGACCGTCCCTTGACCTTGGCGGGTAGAGTCATCGTGAAGAGCGAGGACGTGATGCAACCGCAAACCTTGCTACTCCACATCAAGCGACCTCTCCTGCAAATCAGCAACCTCGCCATCCACTTCAACCGTCAGGTGAACGACGGCGTGAAGTTGAGCCGTCAGAAAGACGTGCTCCCTATCCTCGGCATCATCAACAATGAGCTGGAGAAGGGTAACTTGCTCATGAATGTCATTCTAGAGGAACTCAACAAGAACGCTTCCGAGGAGGCAGCCACATCTGGCAATGCGAGCCATCGCCCACTCACAGCGAGCGACATTCTCGACTTCGACCTCTATCTCGCCGATGCCACCCCAGCTTGTACCTTCGGAGCGCACAACGAGTTCATCTCAAGCGGTCGCCTCGATGACCTCTCCATGTGCTTTGCCGGACTGGAGGCACTATTGGCATCAGAGCCAACGGAAACCACACAGGTGCTCGCCATCTTCGACAATGAAGAGACCGGTTCGCAGACCAAGCAAGGAGCAGGAAGTCCATTCCTCTCTTATATGTTGAAGCGCATCGCCCTCGCCCAGAGCGGAACCGAGGAAGCCTATTACCAGGCAGTGGAGCGTGCCTTCATGGTATCAGCCGACAATGCCCACGCTTGGCATCCGAACTATTCTGAGAAATATGACCCAACCAATCATCCGATGTTGGGAGGTGGACCAGTCATCAAGTTCAATGCCGCACAGAAGTATGCGAGTGATGCCGTTTCTGCCGCCATCTTCGCAGGCATTTGCGAGAAAGCAGGCGTACCTTGCCAGCGTTTCGTCAACCATAGTGATGTGGCAGGCGGAAGCACCCTCGGCAACATCCTCGCCTCTTCCATTCCTTTGAGAGGAGTAGATATGGGCAATGCCATCCTCGCCATGCACAGTTGCCGAGAGACGGGCAGCGTCATCGACCATGAATATTGCGTGAAGGCTTTCAGCCAGTTCTATCAACTGTAGAATAATTAATTTTCTGTTTCAAGCAGAAAGTCTATCAGCTATTAAATAATAAGGTATAGCTTGATGCCAAACAAAACCTCGGGACATTTTTAGAAAAACGTCCCGAGGTTTTTCTAAAAATGTCCCGAGGAAAATAAAAATACGTCCGCACCCATTTTTCCTCATGTAGACACTGCTTTTTCCAAATTCCCCCTACTCTTTAGGGAAAATCATACTTCGCTTTATAGATTTTCCCCTTGCCAACATCAGAAAAACACACTATCTTTGCACCATCAAAAGTCAGAAACGACTGATGATGAGAAGAGGCGCCATGAAGGGAGCGAGATAAAACGATGCTGAAAGACAGATCTGTATAACAAGCAAAACGTGAATATAATGTGTCAGAGGGATGGATTTGCCATATGGTGAGTTCATCCCTCTCTTTGCGAGGTTATCCTCGCAAACAAATACAAATAATTAGCTTAGAAGTTGCATTATTTCAAAAAGTTTTATTACCTTTGCAACCAAGAAAGCATTAGCTTCCTTACAAACAACATAACTGGAGGATAAATTATGAATGTAAATTCCACAACTACCCTAGAGTTAAATGCTCTATATGGTGAAATGACAAGCAATATTACGCAAATCAAAAACATTGATTTGCTTAAAAAGATGAATGAAATGATTAAGAATTTCATTTCGAAAGCTCATACTTCCCACAGCGAAGAATTCGTCCCTCGTCCAAAAGAAGAACTACTAGATGGATTTGACAAAGCATGCAAGGAAGTTAAGCTCTTCCAAGAAGGAAAAACAAAACTTATGTCCTTCGACGATATGATGGGGCAATTGAAAAAAGAAATGTGATATGGAATGCATAATTAGTATTTCTCAAACTTTTCTATTAGATGTAAAACGGCTGAGGAAGAAATACAAGTCTATTATTTCCGACCTAGATAAGTTCAAGGAAGAAATTTCTGCCAATCCCTTTATCGGTTCTGACCTAGGAAAAGGATTAAGAAAGATAAGAATGGGCATAGCTTCCAAAGGCAAAGGAAAGCGAGGCGGCGCTCGTATTATCACTTATAATGTGATAAAGATAGAAAACACCATTCATATTATCCTACTAACGATGTATGACAAATCCGAGCAGGAGAATATATCAGATAGCGAACTACTATATTTAATGGAAGTAAACCATATAAAATAGTAGTTCTTCAAGATAAATAAATTGTCTAACAATTAAATAAGAACAAAAACAAGAAACAGAAAGTATTTGACAACTCTCCTACTGACTCATTGCTAGACCATATCCATGCAGACCGAGAGCATTGGATGGACTACACATTAAGCCGCTTCGATTACCGGAAAAAGTGATTGTAACATTACCTAACTAAATACTGAAAATATGAAACAAGTACTGAAACTTACATTATGGCTCTTGCTTTTGCCGATGGCAATGCAAGCCCAAGACCGAACTTCCATTGACAAGATAGAAGCAATAGCACAAAATCTCTACCTAAAGGAGAACTACAAAAAATGTGTAGAGGTACTTCAAAAGCAAAAAGACCTCGTGGTGAAATACTTGACAGAAAAGGATACAGCCTATTTTGCCAATCTCCGTTTCCAAGCTCGCTGCTATTATCGAATGAAAGACTACGATATGGCAAGAAACATAGCAAAAGAAGCCTTGGACAACTGGGAACAGAATCATAGTACGGAAGAACGCAGTTATATCTTGATGCTCGACAACTATGCCACTTATCTAGGAAATGGCGACAACCCTGATTACGAGTTAGCCTTGAAATATGGAAAGGATGCCATGGAACGATACGAGAAACTGCAAAAGAACGACTTCGACCTGGCTGTAATAGCACTCCATTTAGCCGAAAACAGCTATTATGCAGAGAAATTTGCTGATGCCGTGAAATACGAGATACGTGGCATCCAATATTTCAAGACTATGTTTGGCGAACATTCTGATGAATACGTCGGCGAATTGGAATATCTTGCCAAATATTACGACAGCAACGGACAGGGGAAAAAGGCACAAGAGGCAAGAGACCTACTGCAAAAATTGTGGAAGGAGAAAAAGGATGGCATCGAAGATTTACCACCACTGATAGAGTTCAAGACGACAGAAGAGTGCAAAGCTCATCAAGATGACACCATGAAAATGATTGATTATTACCTGAGCCATCTACTTTCTGCCAAACAAATGGCGGATGCCTCTGGGTATATCATGAGATGGTCTTCCGTAACAGATTTGGTAACCATCAACATTGGCGAAGAGGAATCAACACTCTTCAATGAGAAATATTATCCTTATGCAGTAGCCTATATCGCAGCTTGCTGTGAGTATGCAATTGCTAAAGAGTCGGCAGATTTCACTAAGGATTTGTTCAGCCATGCTATTAAAAGAATGCTCAATTTCTATCTTGGAGGGAACAAAGAGCTGACAGGTGAGGTTCCTTATCTAGAGAAGTTTAGCAAGGTGGTGGACAACAAAGATGACAAAGCCTTGGAATCACTCATTGACAAGTATTACAACAAAATCATGAAACAAATAGAAAAGTCGGGTACTCCAATGGGCAAAAGCTAAGAGCGGAGGGCGACAAAGCTAAGGACGAAGGGCGATGCTCCTAGGGCTTGAAGGACAAAACCGCATTGCTCCGACCTTTCCACTACGCCCATCTATATGTTCCACTACGCCCGGACTTATGTTTCACTATAGTGGGACATAAGTCCGGGCGTAGTGAGAATATTGCAGAACTTAGGTTCGTCGTCCTTCGTCCTCGTATTCAGATACTTACGGTCCTATCTAATCCACCTCACGAGTCGTTGCCTCACCCTTGTAGTCGAAACTATGATGTATCGTATGAAAGACATTCTCGGAAGCAACTATCGCTTCCTTTTTCTGCCGCAAAGTTATCCCAAGCATATTTCAGCTTGATGTAGAATGTGTTACAATTCTGTTAAAAGCCTATATGAAGGCAAGCATAAGAGACAAACAGGAAAATAGGAAGCAAAATATTTGTCTGTTAGAAATATTATCCGTAACTTTGCATCACATTTATAATATATAATAAGGTGAAATCTCAAGATATTATCAGCAAACTGGAAGGCAAGGGCATCAAGCCCACTGCCAACCGCATCCTTGTGATGAAGGCTTTGGCGGAAGCTGAGACACCGCAAAGCCTCAGCAGACTGGAAAGGAAAATGGTGTCGATGGACAAGTCGAGCATCTTTCGGGCGCTCACTCTCTTCCTGGAACACGACGTGGTACATGCCTTCGAGGACGGGAAGGGCATCCTCAACTATGAACTCTGCGAGGAAGAGGGAAAATGCGACCACCACGATGGACACATCCACTTCTATTGCGAATCGTGCGAGCGATCCTTCTGCATGGAAGACATCCATATCCCAAGTATCCAACTGCCTGAGGGATTCTTCCCCCACTCCGTATCCTTCGTCATCAAAGGTGAATGCCCGGAATGCAGAAGCAAACATCAGCATCACATCCAATAAACAATATCAAATCATAACAACATAAAAAATCATGAACGGACTATACACCATCCTCCTTTTAGTATTGAGCAATATCTTTATGACCCTCGCTTGGTACGGTCACCTGAAACTACAACAAACTGGCGTGAGCAGCAACTGGCCCTTGATAGGTGTCATCGTGTTCAGTTGGGCTATCGCCTTCTTCGAATATTGCTGCCAGGTACCTGCCAACCGCATCGGGTTCATAGACAACGGCGGTCCCTTCACCCTGGTTCAGCTCAAGGTGATACAAGAGTGCGTATCGCTCATCGTCTTTGCCATCATCGCCAACATCCTCTTCCAGGGACAAGGCTTGCACTGGAATCACTTCGCCGCATTCGTCTGTCTCATCGCCGCCGTCTATTTCGTGTTTATGAAATAAAGTCGGCACTTCTCATATAGACCATTTCCCATGCCATAACGGCAAGCCAATAAGGGGCTAATGCTCAACGTTTCTTTAATATTCGTTTAGCATTAGCCCTATTTTAGTTTTATATAGATAACTATCATTTTCCGCCGAAGTATATAAGATTTGTGAATTTAGGGCATTTCTTGTTTAATAGCCGTTAATGTGTTAAATTGAAATGTTAAAACGGAATAAAAAAGCACTGATAATTATTCGTTTCTCAATTTTTGCCTATATATTTGCACTCGGTTAGACGAAGGGGCGACACCAAGAAAAGTCATCAACAAGACGACATTTCAACGACCCCTACAGACGACCCTAGAGACTATAAAAAATAGAAAGTAATAATTAAAAACAATAGACATGAAAAAAGTAACGAATTACGTAATGGCTTTGTTATGCGTAGGTTCCCTCGCATTCTCAGCAGGTGCTTTCATGAAGGTAAACGCTGCTCCATCAGTGACAGCTGCAGCACCAGGTCAACCAGTAGATTTGACTTATGCAGCAGAGAAGGCTCTGCCTGCCGTAGTCCATATAAAATATGTACAGAACTCCAAGACCACGACTGTCGATGTACAGGACGATCCATTCGGAGGCTTCTTCGACCCATTCGGTTTCTTCGGCAACCCTGGCAATGGCAACGGCGGCACTCGCAAGCAGAGAGTTCAGACTCCTAAGAAGGAAGCTACTGGCTCAGGTGTCATCATCAGCAATGATGGTTATATCGTAACCAACAACCACGTGGTGGAAGGCGCAGACGAGTTGACCGTCACACTGAACGACAACCGTGAGTTCTCAGCCCGCATCATCGGTACCGACAAGACTACCGACTTGGCACTCATCAAGGTGGATGGCAAGAATCTCCCTACTCTCCCTATCGCTGATAGCGACAAGGTTAAGGTGGGTGAATGGGTCATCGCAGTGGGCAACCCATTCGGTTTGAACAACACCGTTACCGCAGGTATCATCTCTGCCAAGGCTCGTTCACTCGGTGCCAACGGCGTGGAGAGCTTCATCCAGACTGATGCAGCCATCAACCAAGGCAACTCAGGTGGTGCACTTGTCAACACCCAGGGTGAGTTGGTAGGTATCAACGCTATGCTCTACTCTCCTACTGGTTCATATAGCGGCTATGGTTTTGCTATCCCTACAACTATTATGAACAAGGTTGTTGATGACTTGAAGAAGTATGGAAGCGTGCAGCGTGCTTTGCTCGGTATACAGGGTGGCGATGTATTGAACTACATAAACGACCAGAAAGAAAAGGGCAAGGATGTTGACCTTGGTACAAACGAAGGCGTATATGTAGCAAAGGTTCAAGATGATGGCGCAGGTGCTTCTGCAGGACTCAAGGAAGGCGATGTGATTGTTGCAGTAGACGGAAAGAACGTTACCAAGATGGCAGAACTCCAAGAAGTTATGGCTAGCAAGCGCCCTGGCGACAAGCTTTCTATAACATATATGCGCGATAAGAAGAAGACTACAAAGACCGTTACATTGAAGAACGAACAGGGTACAACTGCAGTTGTTAAGCCTGCCGACTTGGATGTACTTGGTGGCAACTTCCGCGAGATTACAAACGAGCAGAAGAAGCAGCTCAACATCAACTATGGTCTTGAGGTTATGAAGGTTAACAAGGGTGCGCTACAGAATGCTAACATCTCTCGTGGTTTCATCATTCAGCGCATCAACGATGAGAGTGTGAAGACTATCGACGATTTGCAGAAGATTGTAAAGGCTGCATCAACAAGCAAGGATCCCGTTCTCTACATCCAGGGTATCTATCCTACAGGTAAGAAGGGCTACTTCGCAGTACCTTTGAACGAAGAATAAACAATAGACTTTAAGAAGACTTAAGAG
>OIYR01000895.1_pt1 | contig 16020 bp, 10 predicted proteins | sample 1588221 | NCBI WGS metagenome assembly OIYR01 (sample SAMN03283292) | human gut metagenome | biome: human-associated habitat; material: feces | host: Homo sapiens | place: Peru | collected 2012 | reverse complement strand
TGAGCATCTGAGCCAAGTTGCGGTTCAATTCTTGTCTATTTTCTGCCATAATTCTTTTAATTTTATCTATTTACGGCTGCAAAGGAAACACTTTTCGCCGAAACAGCAGAAAAAAGTTCCAAATTCTGCAAACATTGAGTCATTTTGTATAAAGGACGATTCGCAAAAGTATAAGCCATATTCCGAAATATACAAAGCTCTACACAGATTGGGCGGCTAACATAAAACGACAGAAATGTGGGATGAAACACTAGTCCATCAGATTTCTCTCAAAAAACTTGCGGCATTCAATAAATTGTTGTAACTTTGCCCCAAATAAACTTTGAAGCGTATGGATTACAAGAGATTACCTTACGGCATAGCCGACTTTACTTGGATTCAGAATCAGAACAGATTTCTGACAGACAAGACGATGTTTATACCCAAGATGGAGGAAGCAGGAGACTTTCTCTATCTCATCCGCCCACGCCGTTTTGGCAAAAGCGTATTCCTTACCATGATTCAGGCATACTACGACATCGAGAAGAAAGACTCGTTTCATACCACATTCAAAGATACCTGGATAGAAAAACAACCCACAGAAAAACAAGGTAAATATCAGGTACTGTTCTTCGACTTCTCTAAGGCAGCTGCCGGAAAAGACGGACTGGAGAAGAACTTTAATGCCTATTGCGAAACAGTGCTGAATGGTTTTGCAGAAAAATACGCCAAGTATTATCAGCCTTCTTTCTTAGAAGAGTTTAAGGCAGCTAAGGATGCAGCACAGAAATTGAACTTGATAAACGTCTGGGCGAATGCCAAAAGCATACAACTCTACCTCATCATCGACGAGTACGACAACTTCACCAACAATGTCTTGAGCAATGAGGGCGAAGCCGTATATCATGCCTTAACCCATGCCCAGGGATTCTATCGTGATTTCTTCAAGCTATTCAAGGGAATGTTTCATCGTATCCTGATGATGGGCGTAAGTCCTGTAACAGTGAATGACCTCAACAGCGGCTATAACATCGGAACCAACCTATCCATGGACCCGATGTTCAATATGATGCTGGGATTCAGCGAGAACGAGGTGCGAGAGATGATAGAATATTACAGAGGAGTAGGTCTCATCAAGGTTCCCACCGACCAGCTGATTACAGACATGAAGCCTTGGTATGACAACTATTGTTTCGCAAAGGACAGTTTGGACACAGACCCAAAGATGTTCAATTCGGATATGGTAATCTATTATCTCCGCAACTATATCCGTTTCGGAAAGGCTCCGGAAGAGATGATTGATCCGAACACCATGACCGACTATGCCAAGATGAAGAAGATTATCTTCTTAGACAAGTTGCAGGGCGACCGCAAGAGCGTGCTGAAGGAAATCATCAACCAAGGATACATTTGGGCAGAACTACGAGAGAGCTTTCCTGCGGAAGCCCTGATAGATCCAGCCCTCTTCCCTAGTCTGCTTTATTATTACGGTATGCTGACCATCATCGGCAAGCGTGGCAGAAGAGTGAAGCTAGGAATCCCTAACGAGAATGTACGCCGCCAATACTATGACTATGTATTGGATGAGTACGATTCCGTTTCAAAGATCAACAACAACCATCTTGCCGACCAATACGATGTGATGGCATTGGATGGCGACATCAAACCTGCCATCGAGTATATCGCCGAAGGTTATAAGAATTGCACCAGCCTCCACTCCAGCATCCAGGCTGAGCGCAACCTGCAGGGTTTCATCGCAGCCTATCTCAACCATAGCGGCTACTATTATATTATCCAAGAGATGGAATTGAATGGTGGCTATTGCGACTTGACAATGATTCCTGACCTTACCCGTTTCCCAGAGGTAGCGCATGCTTATCTCTTGGAATTGAAATACCTGAAGTCGGGCGATACTGATGAGGAAGGCATGAAGGCTTTAGAAGAAGCAAAGGCGCAATTAGACCAATATGCGCGAGACGCAAGATTGCCACAGATGATGAGCGGCAAGCCAATACACAAGATTGCTATTATATATAAAGGTAACGAGTTATGGAAGGTAGAGGAATGCTAAAGCCGGCCTTAGCAACTAGTTTCCCAATTCCAACTGATTCTTCACAAGATTATAATATGCCCCTCGCTTAGCGGTCAATGACTCATGGTTGCCTACCTCAACCACCTTGCCCTGATCTATGACTACGATTTGGTCGGCATTCTTCACTGTACTCAGGCGATGCGCTGCCACAACCACGGTTCTTCCATGGTAAAATTCATACAGATGGTGCATTATCTCCGATTCATTGGTTGTATCAAGGGCATTGGTTGCCTCATCGAAAAAGATATACTCCGGATTCTTATAAATGGCACGGGCTATAAGTAAGCGTTGACGCTGACCTTGACTCACACCATTACCCTCCATACCTATTTTCGTATGATAACCCAGAGGCAACGTGCGGATAAAACCATCTACATTAGCCATCTTTGCCGCCTGATAAAGTCGAGTCTCATCCAGAGAATCGCTGTCAAGGGCAATATTGTGAGCAAAAGTATCACTGAAGATGAAACTCTCCTGCATCACAGATCCTGTCACGCTGCGCCAAAAATGAGGATTTATGGAAGTCAGCGGCAAATTACCCACCTTGATGCTTCCATGGTTAGGCTGATAAAAACCCTGCAGGAGCTTGATAAGCGTAGTCTTGCCACAGCCGCTCTCCCCCACAATCGCCGTCACCTTACGTTCTGGTATTTCCAGGCTGACGTCATTGAGGGCATAATTTCGCTCAGCACCATCATAGCTGAAAGTAACGTGCTCTACACGGATGGTCCTGTCCTCAGGCAGTTCGGTAACCTTGTCATCAAGGTCAGTATCCTCATCGGGCTGTGAATGAATCTCATTCAGTCGCTCCAGGCTGATTTTGGCATCCTGGACAGACTGGATGAAGCTGATGAAGTCGTTGATAGGAGCGGAAAGCTGACCGATGATATAGGTGAGAGACATCATCATACCCAGCGTCATATCGCCATGAATGACGTTACGGGCTGCAATGAACGTAATGAGAATATTAGTGGACTGGCTGAAGAAAACGGAACCAGACTGCTGAAACTGACCGATGGTCAACCCTTTCACGCTGATGCGAAAAAGCCTCATCTGCACACGCTCCCATTCCCAGCGCTTCTGACGCTCACAGTTGTTAAGCTTGATGTCCTGCATTCCCTGTATCAGCTGAATCATCTTGTTGCGTTCGGTAGCCGACTGGCTGAAGCGCTTATAGTCTAATTCACGGCGATACTTCATGAAGAATGCAACCCATAATATATATAAGGTGTTTCCCAGCAAAAACACACCAAGCACGAGAAGGCTATAATAACCGAGCACAACTGAAAACACGACAAAGTTGGCAAGAGAAAAGATGAACCCCAGCGAGTTGCCCATCAGGAACGATTTTATGCGGGAATGATCTTCTATGCGCTGCATCAGGTCGCCAATCTTCTTTGTATCGAAGAAATGGAGCGGCATCTTCATCAGCTTGACCAGGAAATCTGAAATCAGGGCAATGTCAATTCGGGTATTCACATGCAGCAATATCCAGCCCCGGATAAAGTTCACGCTGAGCTGGGCGATGAAAAGCACGAGCTGGGCGATGAGGATGAGCGTGACGAAGCCCAGGTTCTTTCCATTGATACCCCTGTCAACCAACGCCTGTGTCAGAAAAGGGAAAACTAATTGCAACAAGCTTCCCAGCAACATTCCCAAGAGAAGCAAGCCCACCTGACGTTGGTAAGGCTTAAGATACTTGAAAAAGAATTTTATGTTACGCTTATGGCTCTCGCATTCCTCCTTGCGCTTACCGAAGTTCACACCAGGTATCATCAATAAAGCCATACCACAATCCTGCCCATGCACTTTGGTACTGAGCCAACAGTGCAAAAACTCCTCTTCCGTATAGCACAGTTTCTGAGAAGCGGGGTCAGCAATATAGAAACGATAGCGACCACTTCTGTATTTTTTCACCTTGTAGCAGACCACAAAGTGATTCTGGTTCCAATGGAGAATACATGGAAGCGAAGCATCATGTGCAAGCTGCTCCATGGTAATCCTTACCCCAAGCGTACGAAAGCCAAGATACTCAGCGGCCTCGCTGATGCCCAGCATCGACACACCATTTCGGGTTATATGACAATGCTGGCGCAGCATCTCCGCCGAGTACTCCTTGCCATAATACTTGGCTATCATTCTCAACGAGGTGGAACCACAGTCCATCTCGTCGAGTTGCTGATAATGAGGAAAACTTTTGCGCATATCTATATTTCCAAATTCAAATGTTGTCGAATCTCAGCTTCGCAGGAAAGGACAATTCGTTCCTTTTCACAGGTCGAGGACTTTCGTTGTTCCTCCGAATTATGTTGACCATTCATATCACGAGGATGAGTGAGATGAAAAAGCATTCCATCTATCATGCGAACCCTGTAACCAAGGTTTTTCCATCTATCATAACGTTCCCAATCCTCTGGTCCCCATCCATAGAAATTTTCATTTTCCATTCCTACTTCCATATACGCCTTTCTACTTGCAAGAAATGCTCCTCCTTTCATTTTCGTTCCATAGGGTAAAGACATATACCTATACAATTTTTCTAAAATCTCTATCTCTTGCGCTTCCATGAACATCTGGCGTATAAGAGGACTTGTATCAAAAAATAGCCCTGCGTAAGGATAGACAAAATCAGTATCATCACTTCGCAAACTTTCCATAGCATGAGCTATTTGCTTAAGCGGAAATACCACATCTGCATCCCAAACTGCCAAATAATCAGTCTTGACCGTTTGCGCCATTTGATTTATATATCTGGTTCTATAGAATACAGGATCGTCATCCTTGACATAAGTATAGTCTACCGAGTTTGGCAAAAGGCTCCTTAATATTTGGCTGTCAAAACCAGAAGCCTCCAAAACTTTTATGTCAACAACAAAATATTTCTGTAAGTATTTTATAACAGTCAGAAGATTCTCAAGTCGAATCATTGAGTCTATTCTAACTGGCAACAATACTGTCAAATCTGAAAAATCAAGTTTCTTCACCATCATTATTTTCCTCCCAAGTTCTAGTTAACAACTTTATACCACATAAGCCACTCAAAGAATAGTTGTTGTATATGAACTCCTCATCTATATTCATGCGATTCCAAAACGAACTGTTTTCTATTCTTTGTCTTACTTCATCCATATCTAAGCAAATTGTCGTTTGGGATTTCGTGTTATACCACCAAGTCAATGCAACCAAGCCCAATACCCCATCCAACAACATAATGCCTTTGTCATACAAGTCATTTGTGAATAAATGGCACATATCTATTTCTCGTTTCAAACTTTCAGAAAAGCGTATCCATTGTGATTGCCCAGAGGCTTGTGCCACCAACGAGGAAACCAAAAACAAAATATATCTGTTCGGATGCAACACTGGATGCAAAGAAAGCAAGAAAGGCTGCATTTCTTGGAAAATGCGGTCTATTCGCTCTGTACCTATTCCCAAATTTCGAATTTCCACGAGTGTCAATAGAAAAACAATTAATCGGTCATTTACTCTGAATGGTATAGCCTCGCTATAAAAATCCAAAGGTCTATTCATATAGATACTATTAAACAGACTCACGATAAACCGTCTACAAAGGTCTTTCTCCACTCCATCGCTTAATAGTTTATACCTAAAAGTCTCGAAAGCCAAGACATCAATTAACGGAGCTATCTCTTTCCCTTGTAAGTCCATATCTATGGTCTTTACGACCATTTTATATATATACGCATCTATATCTGCCAGTAGGTTCCCCGAAGAATCGGTTATATAACCATTTCTAACCAAGTATGAGATGCCTAGCCAGATACCCATCAAGCCATTCTTTAAGTCTATGTTCTTGAGGGTTGGGATTTTCGTGGCGACTTGTACAAAAAGCTCTTTTCCTGTCTGAAACATTTCACTCTTTTCATCATGATTGCTCATCACAAAGAAGTAAATGCTCGCTCCCAACTTGCCTTGCAGTAGCCCCAACTTTTTATCGCTGAGGGCTACTGCCTTTAATTTTGCATCAATATCCATTACCTTATTATTTTTCTGCATCAACATTGAAAGAATTTTGTCTCATTCTCACTTGCTTACCGCCATGCAAGAACATTTTAACTCCCAATACCACATATGGACCGTAAGTACTATTTCTAGAAGAATTTGTCACTGTTGTAAAATAGGGCAAATGATATTCATATCCAAACTTCCGCTTTCCAATATTGGCAGGCATCGCAGCGGTCAGAGTCCCCTCAATTTTACCATTTGAAAACAATCTATTCAATACTATTTTAGCATATCCAAGCTGCTTCGTATATTTACCTTGCAAAGTAGGAGTTGTAGCATAATTCAAATCGTAAGATGCTTGCACATTCAATTTCAAAGGGCTAATTTTATACCTGGCTTGCATATACATCATCCAAATATCACCTTTTCTCTTGATACCTTCCTCTACAGATGCGACATCATGGAAATAGGAAAGGTTTACACCAAGATTACAATCTTTGAAAAGTTTGTAATCCCCTGACAATATGAACATCATTCGATGCCAATCTGCATTTTTATAACTTTCTTTCACCATACCTGTTGGTAACAATGAATAATAAAGCGACTCATTCATGTCTTTATTATAAAAGTTTACAAATATTATGTTAAACAGTTTATCTATACTCATGGTCGCATCCAAGTAAATCAATCTTGAAGATTTCAACAGTGGATTTCCACCATGAATCATCTTTGAATCTATTTGGTATTCCGTAGCAGTTAATTGATCCAAATTAGGATACATTGCTGAAATGTGGAAATTGCTCCTGATAGTTACGATACGCCAAGGCTTGTAGAACAAACGTCCCATAGGACTCCAGGAATAGTTAGCTATATGTCCGACGTTATTATCATCAGAATTACCAAGCCAAAGAGCACCACCGCTAACATAAAAGCTACCCACTGGATGCCAAGTAAGCATCGCTAACATAAAATGGCGAATATTCTTAGACCAATATTTTAATTCGTCTGTATTTCTATCCGTATCATTATATTTTCTCCACGCTAAGTTATAGTCTGCATAAAAATCGAAGTGTTTGGATAATGGCCTACTTATGCTCAGATCATAAAACACATAATTTTTATCACCCAACGTTGGGGTTTCACACAAGTTGGAATTACTCCCATAAGTTCTTTTTTCCCTAACATTATAATAGTCGTAAGTCAAATCACTGCTGACATATAATTTTCCAAAACTTCCACGGTAGAACAATCCCACATTATAGTCGTTGGAATAATATTTATCTCTGTTCAATTGTTCATATTGAGACACACTCCCATTGTCCTTCTCCGTAATAAAGTACATGGTAGAATCCAAGGACTGATTAAAAGTTCCTTTGGTCTGAAAAGAAAGACTATGCCCCTTAGCCAATTGGTATTCTGCTCCAAGAGATATGTCATACCCCAGTTTTTTGCCGATTTTATTTGGCTTATCAGAATCGAATTCTTGAGAACTTCTCTCATAATTATCCGCATACATACGAGTGAAGGAATCACTTTCCTTATTGACAACATTCGAAAAAGCCGAAGTTATATTAAATGACAATTTATTCACACTATATGTATAAGATCCCCCTATGGTTTCCTGATTCATTTTATTTTTGCCATATTGCAAATTCGTATAAGGCACAAAATCCCAGCCAATATAATCATCAAACAAGGATAAGTTCAGCAACATTCTCCTTCCCTCATACTTTCCAGTAGGATTGTAAGTAATTTCCACTTTTTTGATGCGCTTAGGATTTATGCGCATAGCATAATCTGAGGATTTTTCCACGTCATTTACCAAAAGTACAATATCCTCTTCTCCATTCACACGCAACTTGTCATTTTCCCAATCACGCAAAAAGCCTGGTATTTTCTCCAACAGCTGTCCACTGCTTGCCGTGCCTTTGCGCATAGAGTCGGTGATAAGGTAAATGTCCTTGTTATAGGTCTCTTGCTTTAAAGTTCCCGTGACAGTAACTTCCTTTAAGCCAACATTATGAGTAGACAATGCAATTACACCCAAGTTCTCAGGAAGTCCGAGACTATCCTTTCTGGTATAAGACTCAAGTCCCACATAGCTGACAGAAATTCTTGTTGCCTTTTGGGAAGTATTCACACTAAAAGAGCCATCAGTTTTAGACTTGCATCCACCAACAAACACATTGTTATTGAAAAGCTGAATTGTTGCATCAGCCAGTCCTTGCAGTTTATTGCCAGAAATTATTTTACCAGAATAGCCTTCCGCCATAGTAGTGACGGATATAAGCATTATCAAGCATAACAAAAATAATTTTCTCATATTTTTTTGTATTTTGAATTTAACATACATCTAAAGCAGTAATCCAACATATTGAACTCTATTTCTTGCTTTCTCTTATCAGAACATACAAACTCCATCCCTAAGCGTAATCTCTTGTCACGCTTTGCCATACATTCCCCAGTACAGACAGGATAATAGGAGCAGTTACCACAGACGGAATATGCTTTATTCTTCTCGATACGTGTTGGCAGAGGAGCGTTCCAACTTACACTACCATCATCTTCTATCGAGCCTCTTGCCATATTGGAATCATAATTATCACAAAAATCGACTTTACCATCATAATAAATAGTCTCAAAATGTGTCTTCTCAACATAACAAGCAGAAAAGAATGCATTAGTAGAGAGAGTATAGCCACTTTTTGCAAACAAATCCATAAGTACATATAAGTCGTGAAGACAATTTTGTTCGAACTTTGCCTGCCAAATTCTTTGAAAATCGACATAGATTCTGTTTCTTAACTGATTCGGAATGATTTCATCCAGTTGCCTCACCATATCAAAATCCTTAAGCTTTTGGCTATTATAGTTCAGGCGAAGAACGACAATAGAGCGACTATTTAGCTCCAACAACATCTTTACATTGTTTAAGATCAAATCAAAAGATGAGGTACTGTTTTTCACCTTTTTTGTTTGATTATGATTTTCTCGATTGCCATCTATAGTTATTTGGTAGCGATCTATCTTCACGGAACTCAATTGGCGTATCAACTTTTCGTCTAGAAGAGCCCCATTGGTTGTGATTTGCCCACAGAATTCTATATTGTTCACCAAACAATACTGATACAAATCGTTCGAAATTTCAACAACTCTATTTTTTTGCATTAGCGGCTCACCACCAAACCAGCACAGATGATAAGTCAATATATTATTCTGTTCTATATAAGATACAATATGTTTTTTGATTCTCTCTACATTCATATCTTGAAGTTCTGTCGGTTGATGCTTCTGAGTGCAATACCAACATGAGTAATTACAATCATAGGTTGGTATTATGATTGTTTGATATTCCTTAGTCTCAAAAAAATCATGTTCTCTCTTTCTTACTTGCTGAAATTCATCTACGTTCTCTTTCACTATAAAACCAGCACTTATCATCTTCTGCAATAATGCCAAATGTGGTGTAGGAATATCAACTAAGCCTTGGAAAGAATTGAGTAAATTAACATACTGAGCCAACTTCTCTCTCTTTATGAGAAAGAATTTCTTTGTCACTCCATTAAACAATATAGCTGTTTCTGGAAAGTTCGTCAATATATAATTATATTTACTTAGCTTATACATATTTTGAAATTAAGAGATGCCAATGCCTTTATTAAAAACATTGGCACCTCAAAGTTAAAGGATCTAAACGTTAATTATCAGCTTACAAATAGATCTTACAGTCACTCTGATTGATAACATAGACAGTATCTTGACCGCCTAACACTTCCAACATGTCTGCCTCAGACAACAGACTTTCATCTAATGGCTTCAAACCATTAAAATCGAATTTTGATAATTCTATCATAATCTCAATTATTTAAATTAATAAAACCTTCTACATAGCCTAAGCTAAGAAAGGACTGTTTCTACATTAAGTTTATCCGCCAACCTTCTAACTACATCCAAGCTTGTATGGTCGTTCCATAAAATAGAATTTAGCTTCAAGAAGAAGATAACTGAGTTGACTTCTGACTTTTTCATTTTTAGCAATCCCCCATGATAAAGGTCTTGCTTTATCTTTTCGCAATAGGTTCGTACTTCGTCAAAGGCCTGCTTTCCTTCAAAGTCAACATTATCCAAAGGAAGCCCACCATACATTTCTATAGACCAAGACAAATTATGTTTCTTCAGATAATTTTCTTGCTGTAATTGACTTAAGGAATTCCATGACTGAACTGGTCGCGTATGCTTTGCAGAAACGGCATCCACGATTGCCATGTCCTTATGATTCGAACCAACAAGAACTGGCCAATGCATCTCTATTCCACACCATCTTATTTTCTGCTCAAAAGTTGGCAATACTGCCTTTAGTGCATCCCTCGAAAAACATGGCATCATCATCTCTACAAAATTCGTGTAGCGAAGGATGTAAAAAGGATGGAAAGCCGTATGCTTATATGTATAATAGGACATTACCAAAGATGGCTGAGCTATCTTCAGTTGATACTCCCTCATCATAGAGAATAGCCTATTTACATCCTCTGTACTTATCACAATATCATCATCCAGCAAGAAGAAATACTCATATTTCTCAAAAAGTTCAGGATGACGATGAAGGTAACGATAGGTCATGTCCATCTTATAGCCAGCATCACAAGCTACGAAATCTGAATCATTACAAAACTTGTTATAGGAACCATCATAGATGAGTAAGTGCAAGTCGAAGTCGGCATCACCTTTTAGTAACTGGCGATGCAAGCTGTCCTTACCAACAGGAACAAACACGGCATTCTTCTTGTATGACCTATCCAGTCTTACTTTTTCCTCCTTGACAGGATGAAACAGATAGTTTTTCCTATCATCAGGCAACACTGGGGCAATACGCATTGAAGTATCGTCATAAAACTTTGCATTGTTTTCAGGACGCACAAACGTCCCCTCCCCTCCAAAATCTTCTAAGAGAAATCCCTTATTATATAATAAGGTAGGAAGAAGTACTTCGTAATGCCCCATCCAACCTATTCTTAAATGGGCATCAATACATACTAATGCCTGACTAGACAAACGATATATAGGATTGAATGACTTCAATAGTTTTTCCTCTGCTATGACTTCATTGCCTACTTTAAGACTTGTCCACCAATACCAATTAGGATTCTCTGCCTTTGTCTCTATGACAGAAGACAGGAAATCGGATGTGCTTGAAGCAAAACTATCAAAGAAATCTTTCCAATCTCCAGAAAAACGGACATCATCCTCCACCAACCAATAGTAATCATAGCATTGATTCTCCTTGAAGAACTTCAAGAGAGGGAAATGATTACTACCAGGAACCAGCTTACCTTTCTCTATTGGAGTATATCCCAATTCATTCAGAACATCCGAAGTAAAGACAAACAGGTTCTCGATATTTTGCAAAGATACAGGCAATACATCTCCTTGCTGATGGTATGCAAAATACACATCAGCCATCCCTTGTAGGGATTGTTCCAAAGCATGAAAGGCGCTTAATGTCCATTCGTTGCTTTTGTTTGTGAGATATAATACTGCCTGTTTCATCTTATCTATTTTTACTGTTAAAGACTGATTTCACCCTTATAGGATACATCATTCATTTGTATCAAAAGTTTGAATTGTCCATATTTTTAATTCATTTTTTTCTTTTTGCTTTCTCAATAAGAACGTATCTTCTTAGGATTATTGCTCTATAATAACGAAAGCTGATATTAAGAGCTCTTTATACTATCTTGGGGCGAACTCTTTTGAGCTACTTTAATCCTTCACAACTCTCCAATATCACAAGATTGAACTTTCAACATAGAGGAGTAGCTGCAAACAATAAATGTATAGAATTGTACTCTATGCACTTTCTACGAAATTCCACACACAAGCATCAGCATCTCGAACAAATTCATTTTCTCCATAATTTTTATAATTAAGAGTTTATACCATGTTAACTATCTTGGAAGACTATCGTGCTTCTTAGAAGGTGCGCCTTTTTGCCAGTTTTGTCTGGATATATAATTTTTGTCGACAAAATTACTATCAATTACAAGAATCTACCCTATATGTCAAACATGCCCCAATAAATCATGTCTCCTAGTTCTACAGTTACATTATAAGAACCATTCTCGAATGCGGACATATCTAATGTGCACAATCCATTACCTTCTATAGCGCCAGAAGAACTAGCCATCAGGCTTCCATTGTCTCCATAGACATAGACTTTTACAATGCCCGTATAATGACTTACACCAACTGTAAGCTGATTTTGCTCTAAACTTGCAGTAACACTAGGTTCTGCTGTTCGTGTTCCCAAATGCGACACCTTTTTATACACAGGAATATCTTGCGCTTTAGGAGCATCCCCTGCTTTCACTTGGATAGAAGTAAAAAGCAGAAACAACAGAAACGAAATAAACATTTTAAATTTCTTCATATTCTTACCATTTTGATATCATTGAATCTCGGCTGCAAAATTACATAGTTTTCCGACTCTATCCAAACAAAACAGGTCTATTTCTTAAACATTACATAAAATGCATATAATCTTAAAATCTAAACACTTACAACTGCCCCCCCCAGATTTAGAAGGTCTAAAAAGTACTTTTGTGCTCTTACACTCAGAAGTTTTCTATGTAATTACGAAGCGAAAAATGCTCATTTTTAATGCCGACCTTATCCTTATACAAGAACAACTTTTGCTTAATAGCTTTCTCGCTCACACAATAGATAGATGCTAAAGTCTTTTGCGATAACTTTAAACGCAACAGCATCATTAATCGCACGTCAGCATTGGACAAATTAGGATGCTCTTTCTTTAGTCTCGACACAAACAAATCCTCTACACTATCTAAGAAGACTTCTAACTCTGTCCAATCATTATCGGAAAGCACAATATGCTTACTCTCATTCGGAACACTCGAATTTAATTTTTCAACAACCTCTATCTTCTTTAGTAAATAGGTACGCATTACAGACAATTGCACATCCCTATGCGAGAGTTCTTCTTGGTGTAATTTCTCCATCATTTGCTGCTTTTGGCTGAATATTTCCTGTTCGTGAGCAATGCGAGCTAATGATCGTTTTCTATATGACCAATAAGCATACAAGACAAACAAAATAATTATCAAACCCAAAAGCACTATCAAACCAAATACCCATCGCTGCATTTCTGCTTTACCCTGCATCTTTGCCCTTTCACTTTCTTTCTTCAAAAAAGAAGTATAATAGTTAATCTTAGCTTGCAATGCTGATCGATACATATTTTGCAAGCATGAATTTGCAGAGTCCCCAAAAGTCTTAGCCAACATATAATTCGAAGTTTTCATTGCAGCTTGACTTTGCATAAAAAACACGGAATAGCGGTCTTCCGGCGTTTTCGGTGTTGCTTGTTTCAATATAGCAAAAGCTCGCTCTATTGAATCTACAGAAATATATGCAGAAGCCAACATCAACTGACTAGAAAGTCTATCTGTACCATTTGAGCTATAAGCTTGTCGAGCATAAAACAAACAACTATCTTTTTCCCCAACTTTCTCATAAACATTTGCCAAATCTTGGCAAACAAAAGAATACAGATTTCTATCCGCATCTTTCATTGCCAGTTTTAAAGCAATCTGGCCTTCACATAACGCTTGACGTAAGCTATCTACAAACATGAAATTATCACATAACCTCAATCGTGCAGCCACCTTATTATATATATATACATTTGGCATGGAATCATACATCTTCACCAAAGCTTTAGCATAGTTCAAAGCTTTGTAAGGTGCCAGCTGTTCTTCTACTTCAATCAGCTTATCCAATGCCAAGCATTTTAAATTCATATTATGGAGGCTGTCAGATATGGAATAGGACTTTTCTAAACAAGCCTTTGCCTGCTCCATGCTATCATTCAGCAAAAAGCATTTTCCCATATAATACAAGGATGAAGCATAAAGCGAATCGTCCTGATGTTCTCCATACCAATCATACGCTATGCGAATCAAGGAATCGTTATCTACATCCAAGCCCGACTTATCTTGTGCCATATAATAAATGAGGGCATACTTCGCCATATCTTCATCAGAGAGTTTACCTTGATTGATACGGTTCAAAAAGGCCAAGGCACTATCTGGCTTAGACTCTGCCAACGTATAAGCCAAGTCTAACTCTCTCTTATGACTTTGATAACATGATACCAATACTGAAAGCATCACAAAAAACAATATCGTAAATGAAATACTTCTTCTCATATTTTAGTATAATTACATTTTGGGCGCAAAAATACAAAATATTTTTCAATAATAGAACTAAATAGGGTCTAAAATACAAAGTCTGCAGGAAAGCACAATACAACTGATTATCTGGTATATATATTATATTTATAACAAAAGGGGGTCTAAATAATAGTAGTATTTTCGCATTACCAACCTTTCTGCATCAGATAACAGAATCTCACGCTTGGGTTGCCAAGAGGCATAATGTTAATAAAGCTAACTCGCTCTAAATTGGGCTTTGATTGAAAATCAAGAAGTTGGGCGTTTGCCTATATTATATAGGTAACAATATGGAAACGAGCGGACTTCTGCTCGTTTCTGTATTTTGCAATATGCAAAGAACGCCTCAATTCGGGGACAAAGATACGATATTTTTCTAAATATCCACTGATTTACAAGAGGAATTTTATGGAAATTAGAACTTTTTAGAAAAAACCTTGCTTCTCAAGTAATTTGAGATTAAAAACATCAGTGAATCCAAATTTAATAGCCATATCATCAAGTGTTAGCTTGTTTTCTAAGAGAGTAGGAATTGATTTAGAAATACGAAGTTCGTCATAATAATCTTGAAAATTATTACCAAAGTATTTATCGAAGAAAGAAGAAATATAAGGGACGGTCAAATCAAACACATTAGAAAGATCTTTAAGTGTAATGCCTTTATTGTAATTATCATTTAGGTATTTAATTATTTCTCTAAGTCTTGCCAAATATTTTTTAGGCTGTGTTTTTTTAGAATTTGAAATAACACGATATTTGTTCATGAATTCAGCAAATAAAGAGTATAGAATTGACAAGTTAGCATAGCGGCTATTATCTTGATATTTTAAATTATAGTTTATTAAGGATGCAATCAGCACCTTAATTTTATGATAAGGGGTTTTATCGATTTCTAAAGATGAATTACAATCAAATGTTAGACCTTCTCTTTCGTCTTCTGGAACTCCTAACTTTTCAAGGTCAATTTGGACTGATAAAATAACAGCATCAGAACCATGAAGCTCATGAATATCATAAGCATTAGTAAGTATAATATCTTCCTGATTCAATACAAACATGTGATCATTAATAACAATTTCTGTATATCCCTCCAAAACGTAAATAAGCTCAAGCTCCTGGTGCCAGTGAGGCTTGATATCACCTAGTTTATATATGAAAATTTTTAGGGGAAGACTTTCATCAAATTTAAAAAGTTCATATTTTATATTTTCCATACCTTAATTATAGATTAAATAAGTGTATTTTTCAACATAAAGTACAGATTTTTAATATTTTTTGATATTGTGAAAACGCTTGAAAGTGCAAAAAGTATTAAAAATCAGTCTAAAAAAAATAAATAAAAGCGTTTTCACATTTTTACGAAAAGTATATAATATTGTTGTAATGAGTGGTAATGCCACATATCTTGGAAAGGAGGAGTATGAATTTGAATTCATACGACTAAATTTTATGAAAGAACCTATTTTTAAAGCAACTCATATCGTAAAGCAATTTGGTCCAACAATTGCATTAAATGACGTTGATATTGAAATTTATCCTGGTGAAATCCGCGGTTTCATTGGTGAAAATGGATCTGGTAAATCAACAATGTCTGCGATTATGACGGGTATTTATCAAAAAACAAGTGGTACAATGGAGTATCATGGTAAACCTTGGGAGCCAACATCAATGGTTGAAGCTCTTGAAGGTGGAATTGGTATTATTGTTCAGGAAAACGGAACAATTTCGGCAATT
>OIYR01000892.1_pt1 | contig 16040 bp, 19 predicted proteins | sample 1588221 | NCBI WGS metagenome assembly OIYR01 (sample SAMN03283292) | human gut metagenome | biome: human-associated habitat; material: feces | host: Homo sapiens | place: Peru | collected 2012 | reverse complement strand
CATGATTAGTCTGGTACTAACTCATTAGGATCTACATTCGTATATAAGCGATTCTAGGACTTTGAGAACTATTATGATATAATTGTTGCTGAATATACTGGACGTCCATCAACAGCTGAAGAATACTATGAAAACCTACGTAAGCTAGCAGTATACTATAATGGTAGGATAATGTATGAGAATGAGCGTAAAGGCTTATTTCCTTACTTTACTGCTAAGCATTGTGATTATTTATTAGCAGATCAACCTGATATTATCTCTGATATAGTAGGTAATACTAAAGTATAGAGAAAGAAGGGTTGTCATATGAATAAACAGATTAAGCAATGGGGTGAAGGCTTAATCAAAGATTGGCTAAACGAAGAACAAGCGCCTGGTAAGAAGAACCTACATAACATACTATCAGAGCCGCTATTAGAAGAACTTGGTGATGGATTTATGGTTACAATGTTTAGAAAACCAACCAAACAAACTAACCAAACAAACCAAACCAACCAATCAAACCAAAATGAGATGCTACAAGAGCATAAGTCTGATTTTAGTGATTTGGAAAAAAAGATTATTGAATTATTAAAGGCTCAACCTGATGTTACTACAAAGGAAATTATGAAAAAACTGGAGATTACAGATAATCAGGTAAAGTATTATGTGAAGAAGTTGAAAGATGATGGCAAAATCAAGAGGGTTGGGACAAATAGAAAAGGTTCATGGAAGGTAATGTGATTTAGAATTTTTTTAGGATGCTTTTGATAGGGGTAGCAAGAGGAAAAAGTAATAAATGTATACTAGCAAATTGAACAGAAGCTTTTGAATAAAATAACGAGTGTATTGAATAAATAGAAATCTAATTTACAAAGGAGATGATGGGGATGCCGCATATTGATGAACAAATAATGAATATAGATCAGATTATTTGTAGTAATATTGATTTATTGGAGTTTTCTGGTGTGACAAGAGCTATTGTCTCGCAAAACCTTTTAGCACAATCACGAAATCTTGTGGAGCATATTGCTGTAAAAGGATATAGTAATGGTGCTGATATTATGGCGGACTGGAATACCATTCCTGAAGCGTTAGAGTTTATTAAACATGATAATAAATATCTGTTTTTACGGAAATTTCATGGATTTTTACAAGAATCTAAATCACATTATACTCCTGATGCAGATGGAGCAGAGCGTCTTACTTTAAAATATTATGAATATTACATTATGCTTCGAGAGTTTGTAAAAAAACAGTATGGATTAGATATCCTGCATAATATTGATAAATTTCCGGTAAATATGGATAAAGCAGTGATAGGGTATTATCGTGCAGTTACAAATTGCCTTACAAAATCATATGGTATTGTGGATTATATAAGAAGTGAAAGACTTTACGTGATGCGTTCAAAACCTGTAATAGTGAATCAATGTATAATTTATGAGAATACATTAATTCCAGCTAATGATGCTGTAAGTAAATTTGATCGTTTTATTGCTTTTTCAAAATTCATGCTGCCTGATCATTATGCTGTGAGAGCTGACATACGTGGAGAACAGATTATCGTAGAAAATCAAAAAATGCCAGTCAATATTCTAAATGACTATCAGGTATCTATTAGACCGTGCGAACTGAAAAATTTTGCAAAGATATTTGGATGTTTTATTGAAATGAGTCAAGGACTTGCCGAATATCAAGGACTAATGAATTACTTAACTAGAACTGGTGGAAGCATCACAGATATAATAACAGCTCCTAATGCACAATATGTGGCGATTAAATCTCAGATTTTACAGAATGCTAGAACAGTGAAATTTTATGATGCTTTGGATAAAGCAAGGAATGTGATATTGAAAAAAATGCCTGGAATGAATGTTGTTAGGTATTTATCATATATCATGCGAAATAAAGTGATAAAAAGTCAGATATGCGACGAAGAGAATAGATATTTATCTAACTTGTATCTACAATATGGCTCTATGCCATTTGAAACGATGCCGTTTTGTACATCATTAATTGGTCATAATCCTGAGATGAAAAATGTTTTTGGATGTATGTCAGCATTTCATAATGAATCACAGCTTTTAGCAAGATACATAGAGACCAATACGACCTCAAATGGACATTTGTATACGAAAGTTGAGGAAGTAACTCATCTTGGTGATATTGATTCCTTGATAAGTGACCATAATCGTAAATTATACAGAAAGCATCATTCACGTGATTTGTGCCGATTTGGAAAGAATTTTCTGTATATTAACGAGCACTATGAAGATACAAAACGGATATTAGAGGAATTGATAAATTTATCAAAAGAAGGAGTCTCAGGATATCGTAATTTTGCTACATACTGGATGAACGAGAACCCAGAGACGGTTAATTGTGAAGAGAAGAAGAATATCTTGCAGGAGATGTTTGTGGATTAGAAAGTGGCTCTTATATATGGCGCAGCAGGAACAGGAAAAACGTATTTGTTAAAGAACTTGGAGGTGTAATACTTGATGGTGGTAGATACTTTACAGCAACACCAAGTACAGATGGTATATCTATCACACGACCAAGTACTTGGGATGTCTCTTATAAATATATGGTTCGGGGCAATATTAATTATTTGGTTCATGAGTTTTATTATGAGGATGATGGGGATGAGGCAAGACATGCACATGATGAATTTGAAAATTGCATTTTAATATTTGAGACTGAGGAAGAGCATAGAAGATTTAATACATTCATTTACAATAATTGGCATAAAAAAGAAGAATATTCAAAAGGAATATGGATGCCATATTTTGAAGAGATAGATGGTTATAATATGGATGTTATTAAAGAAGAATATAGAAATGTTCAAATTTTAAAAAAGATGCTTTTGAGATTTAGAACTGAACTTTTGAAGCAAGAGTAGTTGAGAAATGAGAAAATTATATTCTATAAAATCAAAGTGTGGAGTTGTAACGAAATGCTTGGAAATCAATATCAAGTTTGTTCAGGAAGTTGAATTAAATGTGTAACAGAAAGCAGTTTAGAATATGAGGTACAAAACATTATGAACAGATTTTCAGAAAAAGACTGGAAGGTATTTCGAAAGAAGATTCCTGAATGGCAGGAAGCTTATGTGGACAAGCTTAATAAAGAATATATTGAAATCCTTAATGGTGATGGAAATCCATCAGATAAGTTTTGGAAGTTGGAGAAACGGATAAAAGAAGATAAAAAAGACTGTGGTGTGCAATGTGAAATGAGCAGGTCGAATCAATTTTATATTATGTTGTCACTTTTGAATGAGGGGGCAATTACAATGGAAGATCTAGAAGAGTTCAGTGATGATTTAAAGGATACACTAGGGCATTTTGTAGGAAAGAAGTAAAAACTATTTGCAAAATTCATGATTTTTAGTGATAATTTATACAGATGGTGAAAACCATCTGAGCATTATTTATTGAATTGTTCATGTGTTAAAAATAATGTGTGCAAGCCACCAGAACATCCATTAATGATGAAAAAATCGTCTGGTACTACTTTGGCACTAAAAAAGTTGTGAACGATATGGAACAGGTGAAAATGATAATTTATCTATACATTAAAGCGTAGATAAATGCACAATATGGAGTCAATAGTATAAAGAACTTTGCGAGTTTGAATAACGGACATGTTAAAGGACAACGTCGTTTATCCACAAAAGGGAAAAATGATTTAGCCTGACAAGTAAATAAAGAACAAGTAATAGACCTTGAAATGAGTGTAATAATACCTCATTCCAAGGTCTATTTTTATTCTTATCCAATGTAGTAAAAACCTTGCAAATACTGATGTTTAGAGAGTTATGAGATGTCAAATTATCCCTAAGAGTATTGACATTATTAGGTTATGATAATCCTGTGTTTCATATGAAAAATTATATTGAAAACTATTTAACTTTGAACAGTGGTTTTATTCCTTTTGCTGAAAAATATTATGAACAATATGATTTTGTGCTATTGTCAAATGATGTTTCCGAGTGGAGCAGATATATTACTGAGTATCATCGATTAGATAGGTATTTCAAAGAAAAAATAGTCAGTGGAGATGTGAAATGCAGAAAGCCGGAAAGGAAAATATATGAATTGGCTTTGGAAAAAGTCGGAAAAGATTCTTCGGAGTGTATTTTCATAGATAATAGTGTTAAAAATTTAGAGGTTGCTAGTGACTTGGGTATACATCCAATATTATTCAATAGAGATAATGAAGAATATTCAGGTATCATAGTAAACACCTTTGATGAGTTAGCAGAAGTACTAAAAGCATAATTACTCAAAAAAAGGTGTACATAATTGGAGGACGGAATATGAAGGCAATAGTAATAAATGGACCTATGGGAGTTGGGAAAACAACACTTGGAAAATATATTGTAGATAAATATGCAGGAACAGCATTTATTGATGGAGATTGGTGTATAGATATCCATCCATTTATAGGGAATCGTGAAACAAAAACAATGGCAATAGATAATATTCTTTACTTGATTAACAATTATAAAAAATGTTCAGCATGTCAAATGATTGTATTGGTATGGCTGATGGATGAACAATGGGTCTATCACAGTATCATAGAAGGAATTTCAAAGCTAGAAATAGAAGTTAAAAGTGTTACTCTGACATGCGATAGGGAGAATTTACTTGCACGATGGAAAAATGATAAAAATTGCGAATGGAGAACTAACGAATGGCTTGAAGTGAGCCTAAAATCGTTAGAATACTTTTCATTATTGGAGAATTCGATTGATACAAGTAATTCATCTATTGATACGATAGCAGGTATGATATTGCCATAGATGATGGAATACCTATTATATAAAATATAATCGATAGCGCAATGAGAATAAATCTCGCACCGCCGGTGCGAGAAATGGAGAAGTGTATGGAAAGCTTACAATAGATCTGGCAAATATTGACAGTGAGCAGAAAAATGTTGAAGAAATGTTCATTGAATACATAAAAAGTGTTAATGCCAATATTGCAATGATAGATAAGAATTCTACTATAAATGTCAGGGGAAGAAATATAAAAATGTTAAGAATACAGGTTCCTGACTGGGATAGCGAGAAGGAGCATTACAGGATACAGCTTCACGATTTCTTTGAAAGAGTTGTAAAACATGGTATTGAAACAATAGAGAATAATAAGAATCTTACGGAATATTTAGGTAATACAATATCAACAAAAAATCTGTATGATGATGTAATTGGTATTCGCAATATTAAAATAAAACTATATAAAATAGAGGCTGAAAAAGAGGTTCCAATATCGTGGGCAGAAGTTTCATCTAATTCAGGCGGCGAAGGATTCCTGTCAGCATTCGTTATTCTTACATGCCTGCTAAGCTATATGAGAAGGGACGAAAGTGACTTGTTCTCAACAGCAGAGGAAGGAAAAGTTCTTATAATGGACAATCCATTTGCTCAGACGTATTCAGCACATTTGTTAAAGCCGCTTATGGAGATGGCAAAGAAGACAAACACGCAGCTCATATGCTTATCAGGATTAGGAGGAGATTCAATATATAACAGATTTGACAATATATATGTTTTGAAGCTGGTCGATTCTAATATTCGAAATGGTATTCAAAGGGTTGAAGGTGAGCATATTAAGGGAGAAGAATTAAAGAAGATGGTGTTGTCTGATTTTAAGACAGAACAGCTTAGTTTATTTGATATGGTTGAAGAAGAATAAATATATAAGCGGGACATGTATACAGGTCATATTTCCTTGTGGGCTCATTATATGCTTAAGGATATGGGGATGAGCATTGATGAAAAATGGCATCTTGACCCGTCAGAGTATGCAGAGGTTGGAGGTGCATTTCCTATAAGATTAAGAAACTGTCCTACAGTCATCGGCACAATTACTGTTTCTGGATTTGCGCATGAGACAGACCACGGAATTACTGTTGATACATTAAGAGCAAAGAATTTCTGCGAAGAATAGTGAACAAGGAATGGAGATTAACATGGAGAATAGTAAATGTAAAAGAAAGTACAGGTTCATTATAGTAGGCTCAGGCTGGCGTTCAATGTATTATGTGAGAGCAGCCAAGGCACTTCCACATATATTCAGCCTGGAGGCTATGCTTTGCAGAACGGATGAAAAGGCAGAGAGAATAGCAAAGGAAATGAACATACATACAACGACCTCTATTGAAGAATGTGAAAAAATAAAACCAGATTTCGTGGTGGTTGCTGTAAACAAATCATCAATCGGGGAGGTTTCTAAGGAGTGGATGGCTAAGGGCTTTACTGTTCTTTGTGAGACACCGCCAACAGTTGATGAAGCAGAGCTATGCAGGCTCTGGGAGTTACATAAAGAGAAGGGATGGCGTCTGTGTGTTGCAGAACAGTACTTTATGTATCCATCCTACAGGTCAATGCTTGAGGTTTTAGATAGTGGAATTATTGGAGAACCTTATAATGTTAATATTTCTCTGGCTCATGAATATCATGGCGCAAGCCTGATGAAGAAAATACTCCATACAGAGGATGAAACATTTACAATAACAGGAAAAAAATATACATATCCTGTTAAAGAAACAGCCAATCGATATGAAAGATTTACTGACGGACGGGTGGGTTTAAAAAGCAGGGATGTTATGACTATTGAATTTGAAAGTGGAAAAACTGCATTTTACGATTTCAGCTCAGAGCAGTACCGCTCAAAAATAAGAAGTAATTATGTAAAGGTGCAGGGCGTTAATGGCGAGCTTGTAAGCGTTGATGGGGCATTTAACAGAGTACAGTATATGGATGAAAACAATCAGCCTAAGGAGCAGGAAATTGTTGTGAAAGAAAGACAGCTTACGACGGGTGATGCCAATCCTAATCTTAATGAGGTGACGGAGGTTACCAGTGTAATTATGAAAATGTGTTCTGAGAATAAAGACACAAAGCTGTTATATGATGCTGAGAACGAGCTTGGATTGTGTGGACTTGCAGAGGATGAAACTGCGGTTGCAGCCATGATGCTTGGTGCTGGAATATATAATGATGGTGGTAAGGAAATTTATCCACTCAAAAATGCTTTGACGGATGCTTATATGGCTGGACTTATGCAGAAGGCGTTGGAAAAACCAGGGGTGACTGTCACTTCAAAGAAACAGCCTTGGCAGGAGTAAAAAATAAAGCGTTCGCTTACCAGTAAGAAGAATGGAGAAAATTATATGGAGAAATTAAGAATAGCATTAGTTGGTACAGGTGGTATGGGTAGAAAATATGCGGTAATGCTAACCGATGGAAGTGTGAAGGGGGCAAAGCTTACAGCGGTGGTATGTCGTAAGGATGAGGCAAAACAGTGGGCCAGAAAAAGCCTTCCTTCTTATACTAATGTATATTCCTCAGCAGATGAGATGTTTTCTGAACCAGATGGATATGATGCAGTGCTGATTGTAACACCGCACAAGACACATCCTGAATTGGCAGTTAAAGCATTTTCACTTGGAAAGCACGTATTCTGCGATAAACCAGCAGGAATTTGCGTGGGAGATGCTAAGGATATGCAGGCGGCAGCAGAGAAAGCCGACAAGCTTTATGCCATGATGTTTCATCAAAGAAAATATAAAAAATATCTAAGAATTAAGGAAATATTAGATTCAGGCGACCTTGGAAAGCTTGAAAGAATTATGCTTGTTAATTCAAGATATTACAGGACAAAGTACTACCATGAGTCTGGAAGCTGGAGAAGCAGCTGGACAGGAGAAGGCGGTGGTGCATTAATTAATCAGGGGCAGCATATTCTTGATATATGGCAGTGGTTGTTTGGTATGCCTGAAAAAATCTATGCAAATATTCCATTTGGAAAATATAATGATTTTAAGGTTGATGATGAGGCAACACTTAATATGACTTATCCAGGCGGATTAAGCGCAGTATTTATTCTGACAACAGGGGAAGCTGTGTGGGAAGAACGCATGGAGATAGTGGGAAGTCATGGAACTGTGCTTATGGAAGATGATAAGCTTACAATAACCATTTATGGGCAGGATTCAAGAGAATATGGCAAATGCGCCAAGGTCAACTCAAGGGATGAGATGACATTTACAACCACTGTGGAAGAATATCCTCATGCAGTGGAGCCATATGTGGAAATGTTTGAGAATTTTGCGGCAGCAGTAGCAGGAAAAGAGGATTTGACAGCATCTGGACAGGATGGTATTAATGTATTAGAGATAACAAATGGTGCATATTTATCAGCATGGAAGGATAGGGTTGTAGCTTTGCCAATTGATGCGGATGAATACAGTGCAGCATTAGATAAGCAGATAGCGGCAGAACAGGAAACGGAGCAGATAAAGGAAAACAATAATACAATCCGCAATCTGACCGGGGAATAAAAAAAGATAGAGCCGGATTGCAGAGAGGGAGTGAGGGCACAGTTGAAGCAAGATATAAACAGACTGGATATTTGTCGGAGGTTAAAGATGAAAAAGCGAATTAACTACTCAGTACAGTTGAGATAAACTGTTAGCAGATTGTGCTGAGGAAATATTAACTTGCTAGCAGTCACAACTGTACTGGTTTAGCCCTTTTGAAAGCCTTATTTTATGAGGACTTCTGAAAGTAATAATAGCACAGGTGGTATATTATGCCATTATTCAAAAAAGGGTTTTTACTGCGTAACATTTCAAAAACAGGTTGCTGATTTTCCGGGATTTGCTTTAATAAATGCGTGGCAACATTTTGGCAACAGAAAATCAGCAAGCCAGAATAAATGATGTAATTGAAGTAAAAATAGGCGTATATTTGCATAAAACTTAAACAAATATAGTTAAGAATAACAAAGAACACGCCGAGTTTGAATAATTTTCATGTTAAAGGGCAATATGGTTTAGCCTGAAAAGGGCAAAATCGTTATCGTCCACAACTAAATAAAAGAGATAGAGACCATAAGATGAGTCATAAAAGCTCCTCATCTTACGGTCTCTTTTTATTTTATTCATAGTAGTCGAAAGCCTTGTAAACACTACTATTTAGAAAGGAATGGGTGTCCAGTTATCTATAAAAAACAATCATTATTTCAGGTTATTGTTGGTCAAGGGCAAAGACCTTTATCACGGTGGTCGAGGATAAAGAAGATTGCCACAAATAGGATAAAGGGATTTGCCCTTGGACATAGTGATATCTTTATATTCAGTTTTGGGAAAATATTTGGGAAGTCGAAAAGCCAGTAAAATCAATGGTTTGATGACTCCCAAAAACGAAGATAAGCTCCCCAAAATAGAAACATGTTTTTGGGAGAAGATTTTTGGGAAATATCATTGCCTCATAATATCTCTTGCAAATTAAAAATACCAGGAGGAACTACGATGAGAAAGAAAAATTACAAAGGTCGCTGTGAGAAGAAATCTGTTCAAAAGTGCAACGAAATCTTTAAGGCATATGATGCTGTACAAAGTGCTTATGTGGATGTTTTATCTTCCAGAGACGACATCATTGAAATCAGGTGTAATGTCCCGTTAGAAGATATGGAATATACATCTGATTTGCAGCTTGCTGATGGCATTGTGAAAGAAGATTTGTATACAGCTTATTATGCGGTGTCGGAGAATGAGGAGATTGTTGCTGACAGGGAGATTGAGATATTGGGGATGGAAGAGGAGACTGTGGTTGAGAAAGATGTGGCTGTTGAGCAGGGGATGAATGTTGAGGTAATGAATCCAGACAATAATCAGAATGAAATAGGTAGACAGAAAGAGCAAGCTGATAGTGTGAGAAAACAACGGACTGATTTAGATGGTATAGGAAAATAAGAAATTCATAATTCGTCTGATGTGAATGTGACAAGAATGGATGAAAGTATAACTGATGTAACAGGTAAAAGTGAATTTGTTGAATCTAAAGAAAAAGAACCTGTGGACAAAGCAGAGCAGATTGTCAGGAAGATATCAGAGCTTGGCGGTTATGAGAATGTCAGTGATTTTGTTAAGGCTGATATATTCGGATTTGATATTGCTGATGTAGGCGGTAGCATAAGGTTGTTCTCAGATGTGATGAAAAGGCTGGGGATAAAGCTTGATAGTGACGAGCTTTATGAGGAGTTTCAGAGAATTTATGATGAGAGTGTCGATAGAGATGCTGGCAAAGATAAAGCAGAAGATAAGATGTGGAATAGGGACAGAGGGAGATGATTCCCTCTGCTCAATTTTTTGTGGATAATCATATGCATGATTTCGAGAACTCAAAACTTGTAATTGCATAAGCGAAAAACTGATGATATAATAAAAATCAAGATAAAAGGACTATTTGACGTGATAATCGGAGGAAATAACATGTCAGAAAATCAAGTGAAAATAACTTATAAACCTTTATGGAAGTTGTTAATTGATAAGGATATGACGAAAACTGAATTGAGAAAGAAAACACAGATAGCACCAAGTACATTTACCAAAATGAACAACGACCAACAAGTATCGTTAGATATACTGGCTAGGATATGTGTTGAATTGAAATGTGGCTTTGATGATATTGTGGAGATAGAACGATAGTGATATTGCAAAATGAAGAAACATGTGCAGATAAATATAGCAAGTTGCTAATAGAAAGGAATTTATAAATGGCAGTTCAAAATAATGCTAACATTGGCTTTGAAAAACAAATATGGGATGCGGCTTGTGTTCTTTGGGGACACATTCCGGCAGCAGAATATAGAAAGGTTATCGTAGGACTTATTTTTTTGCGTTATATATCAAGTGCATTTGAAAAACGATATCAACAGCTTGTTGAAGAAGGCGATGGTTTTGAAGATGATAAGGATGCATACGCAGAAGATAATATTTTCTTTGTACCAGAGGATGCCCGTTGGAGCAAGATTGCATCTGCAGCGCATACTCCAGAAATTGGCACTGTTATCGACGATGCAATGAGAGCTATTGAAAAGGAAAATACAACTCTTAAAAATGTGCTTCCAAAGAATTATGCAAGTCCAGATTTGGATAAGCGAGTATTAGGCGAGGTTGTTGATCTTTTCACTAATATGGATATGGGAGATACAGAAGAAAGCAAAGACCTGCTTGGCAGAACATACGAGTATTGCATTCAGCAGTTTGCAGCATATGAAGGTGTTAAGGGTGGCGAGTTCTATACTCCTGCAAGTATCGTTAGAACAATTGTTGCTATTTTGAAACCATTCAAAAACTGTCGTGTATATGACCCATGTTGTGGTTCTGGTGGTATGTTTGTTCAGAGTGCAAAATTTATCCAGGCACACAGTGGCAAACGCGGAGAAATCGCTGTTTATGGTCAGGAGTCTAACGCTGATACTTGGAAGATGGCAAAGATGAATATGGCTATTCGCGGTATCGATGCAGATTTTGGACCTTATCAGGCAGATACATTTTTCAATGATTTACATAAAACGCTTAAAGCTGATTTTATTATGGCAAATCCGCCATTCAATCTTTCAAACTGGGGACAAGACAAGTTAAAAGATGATGTTAGGTGGAAATATGGAACGCCGCCAGCAGGAAATGCCAACTATGCATGGATTCAGCATATGATACATCATCTTGCACCAAATGGAAAAATAGGTCTTGTACTTGCTAATGGTGCGTTGTCATCTCAATCAAGCGGTGAGGGAGAAATCAGAAAGAATATTATTCAGGCTGACCTTGTAGAAGGTATCGTTGCACTGCCTACGCAGTTATTTTACAGCGTTACAATTCCGGTTACACTTTGGTTTATTTCTAAGAACAAAAAGCAGAAAGGTAAAACCTTATTTATAGATGCCCGGAAGATGGGTTATATGGTTGACCGTAAGCACAGAGATTTTACTGATGAAGATATTCAGAAGTTGTCTGATACATTTACAGCATTTCAAGATGGTACGCTTGAAGATGTGAAAGGATTCTGTGCTGTAGCAGATCTTCAAGAAATCGAAAAGCAGGACTTTATTCTTACACCGGGCAGATATGTTGGTATTGAAGAAACTCCGGAGGATGGAGAACCATTTGAAGAAAAGATGACACGCCTTACATCAGAGCTTTCAGATATGTTTGCAAAGTCTCATGAGTTGGAAGAAGAAATTCGTAAGAAACTGGGGGCGATTGGGTATGAAATGTAAGTTGTCTGATATTTGCGATTTTCGTAAAGGGAAAGTTGATGTTTCAAAGCTTACCTTGAAAACATATATATCTACTGAAAATATGCTGCCCAACAAAGGTGGGATTACAGAGGCAAGTTCTCTCCCCACAATTCAGCTAACTCAGGAATATAAAAAAGGAGATGTTCTTGTTTCTAATATTAGACCATATTTTAAGAAAATATGGCGGGCAAAGTATGATGGCGGTTGTTCAAATGACGTTTTAGTATTTCAAGGAAACTCAAACATAGATGGAGATTTTCTCTATTATGTACTTGCCAATGATGATTTCTTTGACTATTCAATGGCAACTTCAAAAGGTACAAAAATGCCAAGAGGCGATAAGACTTCCATAATGCAATATGAAGTTCCGGTATTTGATGTATATACTCAAAGAAAAATGGCAAGTGTTTTGAGGTGTTTAGATGAAAAAATAGAACTGAACTTTGCGATAAACAATAATTTAGAGCAGCAAGCTCAGGCTATTTTTCAATCTTGGTTCATTGATTTTGAGCCTTTTGGCTACTCAATGCCTGCTGATTGGGAAACTGCAACATTAGACACCATTGCAGATTTCCAAAACGGATACGCCTTTAAAAGTAAGGAACTTCTTAATGAGCCAGCAAAAGACACATATCAGGTTTTCAAACAAGGGCATATAAATCGTGGCGGTGGCTTTTTGCCTGACGGCACAAAAAGTTGGTATCCAAAGTCATCAGCAACTAATCTAAATAAATTTGTCTTAAAGAAAGGCGATATATTGATGGCGATGACTGATATGAAAGATAATGTTGCTATTTTAGGGAATACAGCCATAATGCCTCTTGATGATGAATTTATTGTTAATCAGCGAGTAGGTCATTTAAGAGCTAACGGATATAAAGGCATTACTTATCCTTATATTTACCTGCTTACCAATAGCAAAGATTTTCTAACTGACTTGCGTAGTAGAGCAAATAGCGGAGTTCAGGTGAATCTATCTTCCACTGCAATCAAATCTTCTAAGACCGTGATAGCAACAGAAGATATAAATATAAGATTTTCAGCTATTGTTATGCCAATGTTTGAACAAATAATCCAAAATCAACTTGAAAACCAGCGTTTGTCGATATTGAGAGATACCTTACTCCCGAAACTTATGTCCGGCGAACTTGATGTCTCCAACATCGACATCTAAGCCGCTAATAGACTCGAAAACTGCTCTGCAGTTTCCTCGTTATTGCCTCTGACAGACACCTTGCCATCCGTATGCAAGCAGCCATCTGTCTGCGGTGTCTGTCTACGCTGCTTTGCAGCTATCCGTGCTACGCACAGATGAGGCGGTAAATTATTGTTTACAACAGATTGGAGGTGTTGAGATGAAATATAAAGAGGGAGATATGGTCTGCTTGTTTGATGGTAGAACTGTTTATGTGTTTGCTGTTGATTATAAATCAAAAAGATATCAAGTTAGCAATACTGATGGGGAAGGAACATTATCTACTATTAAAGAGGATGAAATATTTATGAAGATTGTGTAATGTATGACAACTCCCATCAACGGCGAGAGTTAAGAAAAAGAACAGCCGTTGCTTGTCGGTTCTCAATAAATCAAAGGAGAAACGATAATGAAACAAAATTTAATCAATGATGTTATTCAGAAAATGATGCCATTTTTGAATAATGCACAAGCTGAAAAGTTACAAATGGTATTACAACACACACTATTCAATTATGAAATTGTGGAAAATGAAAATAAGGATAATAGCTCAGAGCAGAATTTGGTGGAGCTTTTCTTAGCAGCAAAACGGATTGAGGGCTGTTCTGAGAAATCCTTGAAGTATTATTGTGCAACTATACAGTCTATGCTGGATGGTGTTGGAAAGCAAATTAAATACATTCAAACTGAAGATATTCGTAATTATCTTACGGAATATCAGGTGAAAAAGAAATCGAGCCGAGTAACAATCGATAATATACGAAGGATATTATCTAGCTTCTTCTCTTGGCTTGAAGATGAGGACTACATATTGAAAAGTCCAGTGCGAAGAATACATAAAGTAAAAACAGCAAGCAATATTAAAGAAACTTACACTGATGAAGATTTAGAACTTATGAGAGATAATTGTGCAGAACTTCGAGATTTAGCAATTATTGATATGCTTGCTTCAACTGGTATGCGTGTGGGTGAGATGGTACTACTTAACAGGAATGATATTGATTTCAATGAGAGAGAATGTATTGTTTTCGGCAAAGGAAGTAAAGAACGAGTGGTTTATTTTGATGCTCGCACAAAGATACATTTGCAAAATTATTTGGGAAGCAGAACAGATGATAACCCTGCTTTGTTTGTATCACTGAAATCACCACATGAAAGGTTAAAAATTGGTGGGATTGAGGTTCGTCTAAGAGAATATGGGAAAAAATTAGGACTTAATAAGGTACATCCACACAAATTTAGACGTACGCTTGCAACGATGGCGATAGATAAAGGAATGCCTATTGAACAGTTACAACAGCTCTTGGGGCATAGAAAAATAGATACAACTTTGCAATATGCAATGGTTAAACAGAGCAATGTTAAAATTGCTCATCGCAAGTATATTGGATAGAAAGGATTACAATTATGGCTGAATGGATTGTCACTAATTTAGAGGAATGTACGGATGTTTTGGGTGACGGACTACACGGAACGCCTAAATATACAGAAAACGGAGAATATGCATTTGTTAACGGAAATAATCTTGTAGAAGGTGAAATACTAATAAAAAAGGAAACCAAAAGAGTTGACTATAGCCAATATGAAAAGTATAAAAAACCATTAACAGATAGAACAATTCTTGTATCCATAAATGGAACATTGGGGAATGTTGGTGTATATGACTCAGAAAAAATAATTCTCGGAAAAAGTGCATGCTATTTTAATGTAAAACAATCTGTGGATAAAGATTTTATATATTATGTTGTTTCATCACCAGTATTTAGGCAGTATCTTGAGAACAATGCAACAGGAACAACAATAAAAAATATTTCGTTAAAGCAAATGAGGGAATATACTTTTTCTATACCACAAATTGATGAGCAGAAGAGAATATCTTCTGTTTTACGAAAGATAGATGAAAAAATTAAAAACAATAAGGCAATAAACAATAATTTAGAGCAGCAGGCTCAAGCTCTATATCAAGAGCTTTTTGTGACAAACGTAAGCTCTGAATGGAAAACTGGTACAATCAGCGACCTTGGAACGGTAGTTGGCGGTAGCACACCATCAAAATCCAAGCCTGAGTATTATACCGACAGAGGAATTGCATGGATTACACCTAAAGATCTATCTGTCAACAAATCAAAGTTTGTTACCCGTGGCGAAAGCGACATAACAGAGCTTGGTTTGAAAAACAGTAGTGCCAGCATTATGCCAGAGGGAACCGTTTTATTTTCTTCCCGTGCGCCAATCGGATATATTGCGATTGCTGCCGGTGAGGTAACAACCAATCAGGGCTTTAAATCGGTTGTTCCTAAGCCTAAAATCGGCACACCATTCATTTACTACTTCTTGAAAACAAATCTTCCTATTATTGAAGGTATGGCATCCGGTTCAACATTTAAGGAAGTATCAGGAAGTACAATGAAAATCATTCCTGCGGTCATCCCTGACTCGGATACGCTCGCAAGGTTTAATGATTTCTGTACTCCGATTTTTGAACAGCAACGAATCCTGGAGGAAGAAAATCAGGCATTGGCATCTATCCGGGATAGCTTACTTCCCAGATTGATGTCTGGTGAACTTGATGTCACCGACATCGACCTTTAAGCCGCTAATAGACTCGAAAACTGCTCTGCAGTTTCCTCGTTATCGCCTCTGACAGATACCTTGCCATCCGTATGCAAGCACCCATCTGTCTGCGGTGTCTGTCTACGCTGTTTTGCAGCTATCCGTGCTACGCACAGATGAGGCGGTAAATTATTGTTTGTATTATCGAG
>OIYR01000891.1_pt1 | contig 16047 bp, 17 predicted proteins | sample 1588221 | NCBI WGS metagenome assembly OIYR01 (sample SAMN03283292) | human gut metagenome | biome: human-associated habitat; material: feces | host: Homo sapiens | place: Peru | collected 2012 | reverse complement strand
TCTCAATATTCTCTACGCACCTGTTCATCTGTGCACATGCATCCGGCGCAATTATACAGTCAAGGAAGTTAAATCCACCCTCAATTGCTCTCTCTAATATTGCACGACATCCCTCACATAGCATACTGCTCATGTAATATGTACCCATCTCTATAGAACCTGTACGGGGTGCACGCAGCCTTACCGAAAAGCTGCCCGGCAGATTAATAAGCGGCTCCGGTATCTGGAAACAGACTGCTCCGATTGCAATATCACCCTTCGCCTGTGCCTGCCTTACAAGGTCGTTATTCACATCCTCCAACAGCTTCTCAAAATAATACAGATTAGCTAAATCCTTCACATTTGCCTCCTCTTACAATATTCCCATATTAACAAGGGCTTTCTTTGCACCCTCAACAATAATCGCATCATCAGGGAGATTGAATACATTTTCACCAAGAACATCTGCCTGTGCAAGTTTGGAATCGCTCTGTATTACTGAAAGCAGCTCAAGGCCGCCGATATCCATAAGCTTCGCAACCTCCATATCTGGTATTCTGTTAGCGATAACTCCGATTCTATCATACATTACAAGCTCATCCGCAACTTTCTTGATTGTCTGCACAACCTGGCATCCCTTCTTGCTCGCATCAGTAACAAGCAGCAGATGTGTAACCTTCTCCATAACTCTTCTGTTAATCTGCTCTATTCCTGCTTCTCCATCAATTACAACATAATCAAACTTATCTGAAAGCATTGTGATAACTTCTTTTAGATATGAATTAATCTTGCAGTAACAGCCCGCTGTCTCAGGTCTTCCTATTGCAATAAATGCATATCCATCCTGCTCAACAACTGCATCCATTATCTCGTATTTGGCTTCTCCAAGTAACTCCACAGCAGTCTTGGTATCTCCGCCTTCAACATTCTTGATTACTTCTTTTCTTATATCGTCTATAGTCTTATCCACTTCAACATTAAGCACTGTAGAAAGTCCGACCGCCGGGTCAGCATCAATCGCAAGTATCTTCTTATCCGGGTGTGCCTCAACAAGAAGCTTTACAATAACTCCCGCTAAAGAAGTCTTACCGACTCCGCCTTTTCCTGCTACTGCTATAATCTGTGTTTTCTTATCCATTATTGATCTCCTTATGTTGTTTTTTATATTAACGGCTGCTGACTGGTACTTTGACATCCAATTTGCTGTGCTGGTTTGCTCTTTTGGACTTCTTCGTGCCTTTCCGCCACTTCAACGTCCAAATCTCGGCTCTGACTCTCTCTTTTTGGACTTCCTCGTGCCTTCCCGCCACTTCAACGTCCAATCCTCGGCTCTGGCTCACCCCTTTTGCGGCTTCTAATACCCGTAATACGCATTGATTCCCGCCATCAGGCCATCCGCTATATTTTCAAGCGTCTCATCACTATGATCTGAACTTGCATTTCCAAGCTCCATATCTACAGATGGAATTGTGCTATATGACGTCTGCGTAAGATCTATTGCCATACTTCCTGAACCATGTATCTTCATACCCACATCACCAAGCCCATTAACAAGCGATGCTCCAAGTGCATTGTGCTGCTGCCAGTGTGTGGCAACCGGCTCCATATCTTTAATTGCATCCGGAACCGCAATATAGAAACAGCCTTTGTCATAACTAAGTCCGTCTCCATCCCAATGCAGCGATATATGGCAGTCCGCAACATTGTTGCATATCACAGTCCTTGCTACATTATCAAGCTGTACATCTGCATCGTCCCTCACCATCAGCACATCATATCCCTGTGAAAGAAGCCTGTCCCTTAGAATCTGCGCCATTCTAAATGTAACTTCACTTTCTGGTGTTCCATCATAGAATGTCATGCCTCCTGATACAGCAGTTGCTGTTGTTGCACCCGCCGCCGTACTTCCTCCAGTACTCTTAGGTGAGCCGTCCGGATGGCACAGTGTTCTCACTGATGAACCACCTGCCGTCCCATGCCCTGCATTGACACCAACTATAATGTTCTTTCTTTCACCTGCTGCTTTATATAGAACAGCATAACCATCGCTTATCGCCGAATGGTCTGCATATTCCCATGTTGTATTCATATAAATGTGTTCCATATCTTCATATACCGGAACTCCTGTATATGGCTCTCTTGCTGCTATATATGGATTGCTTGTTTCTTCCTGGCTGTCCTCTTCACTGGCTGCTTGTCCAGAATCTTCTGCTTCTGTATCTGTTATCTCTGCATCAGTTATCTCTATATCAGTATTATCTTCACTTCGAGAATTCATCTGTGAATCTTTCTCTGATTCCGATGTCTGGCTTAAAGTTTCTGTAATGTCCGATTTATTCAATCCTGCTTTATCAGAATGTCTGTTGCCACACCCCACCAGTATAACGGCTGATAATACAGTTAACATCATGCTTACTGAGATGATTCTTGTCATTTTACTCATCTATATCCTCCGGCCATACAGAACCTTCATCAAGCCCGCTGTCTACAAGCCACTTATCTTCTACATATACATACTTCTTCTGCCCACTCTCATTAACAAGTGTAACACAAAACTTAGGTGACTGACCTTCTGCCAGCTCTTCACACCCATAATCCCCATCAAATATCTGTTTTATCTTCCACATAATAATCTCCGTTTCTGATAATTATTTTTATTATAAAACATTTGGGTAAAATATGCTATACAGTTATAATCTACATAAAAATAGTTTGGTATCTTCGATATATGACAGATACCAAACTATTTTAATCACATCTTCATCCCATACTTATCCAGATCAACCCTTCCATTAACAACCTCTATTCCATCTGCCATAAGCAGCTCTGCCTGCTTTCCGGCTCCGCCAAATGCGAATTCACCGGCAAGTTCCCCTTTGGAATTGACTACCCTGTAACACGGAATACCAGACGGGTCTGGATTCTTATGAAGTGCATTGCCAACAGCGCGCGCCATCTTCTTATCACCTGCAAGCTGCGCAATCTGTCCATAAGTTGCAACCTGTCCTCTCGGAATCTTCCTGACAGCTTCATATATCCTCTTGGTCGGACTGTCAGATACGAGATCATAACTTTCTGCAATCATGCGTCGAATATCTTCATCAGGAATAGTTCCATCCAGAATAATAGTATTCCAGTGTTCTTTATTCTGATGCCAGCCCGCAATCACCGATGAATATGTACTCCGCCATAGGTCGCGCCACTCAGGTGAAACCTTCACATTAAGATTAATATATCCATTACGCTCGTATGTCCATAAAAATACTTTCTTACATCCTTTAACTCTTACAAGCTGCCAGTTCTCATCATGAAAAGGTGCTTCCTGATAAGTATCCGGAAAAGAAAGTCCATACGCAAGTGCTTCTTCCCTAGTCGTCATATCACCAGTCCTTCATAACATTTGTTAATATAAGCTTAATTATATTTGTAGAAGCCTTCTCCTGTAGACATTCCAAGCTTACCTTCATCAATATACTTCTTGAGAATAGCCTCCATCTTCTTGAAATTATATGGCATCATCATCTTCTTAAGAAGAGGTGAAAATAATCCTGGAACGCTCTGATACTGATGAACAATATTATATGCGGTGTTAAGTCCTACTGTATCAAATATCTGGAAAGGTCCCTTAGGAGCTCCTGTTCCTCTTGTCCATGCAATGTCAATACTTTCAGGATCAGATACACCTGCAGCATACAGGTCAAGACCACTAAGAAGGAATGGAACCAACATAGAATTAAGCAGATAACCACTCTTTTCCTTTCTTACAGGAAGTCCAATCATTCGTATATCGTTAGCAAACTGCATTACTTCGTTAAAATACTTCTCATCAGTCTGTGCCTGTGTCATAACCTCAGCAGTGTTATTCTTCCATATAGAATTAGCAAAATGTAATGACAGATATTTGTCTGGTCTGCCAGTATATTTAGCAAACATCGATGGTAGAAGGGTTGATGAATTAGTTACAATAACAGTCTTTTCTGGAAGAAGTGGTGAAAGCTTTTCATAGAAAGCAATCTTGTCCTTTTCATTCTCAGCCATAGACTCAATCACAAGGTCTGCATCAGCAACAGCCTTAGCCATATCAAGCTCAAGCTTGAGATTAGCGTATGCATTCTCTACTTTCTTAAGGCACTCTTCCTTGTCAAATGTATCTTCATCCGCAAGTCCTGCACACCATGCATTCTTATCATCTGCCATCTTCTCAATAGCATCAATATAAGTCTGCTTAAGATGGTCAATCTTAGGCTGTGTTCTTCCAATAGACCCCTCGCTTCTTAACCAGATAGTTACATTAAATCCACAATATGCTGCCTGAAAAGCAATCTGACTCCCCAGCACTCCGCCTCCGGCAACAACAACATTAGAATACTTCATAAGTTCCCCTTTCTCTTATTCAACATCCTTACTAACCCTAGCGAACATCTTCACCTTAGTAACAACATTCTTCGGCTTAGTAAATATCGCATAAAACCACCTTGCAATCCAGCAGAATGGCAGCAGCCACGGTACTTTCTTCAGGAATGGAAATGTATACAGCATCTTATTAAGCGGTGGAAATGCGTTGTACATGAACATTCTGAATCTGCCCTTTTTCTCAAGCTGATTCGTATATGCATTATACAGATTGCCATAAGTTCCACTTGAAAGAATATAATCCGCCATATCCTTAACATCAGCGGTAAGTTCTCCATCTCCGAACCAATAGTCAACCAGCTTCGATGCATTTGTATAGAAATCACTAAGCCCAAGCTTTGCGAATTCAGCATTAACATAAGACATATCCATGCCAGTCAATGATTTCTTCATAATATACATATCCATAACTGAGCGGATTCCTGAGCCGCCGAGCTGAAAATGCTTTGCAAAATGTGCAATATTATACACATAGAAATCTTCATCCGTCATAAGGCGTGCGTACTCATTATCCACAGTAACCGTCCTATCCAGAATATTATCATATTCGCGGTAGAAAGTCACCCCGTCGCCATCATCAAACAGACTTGTATGAATCTCAATATTATATATAGGCTCTTTGAAATACACATCCTGATGGCTTATATCATACATATCGCATGTATACCCCATCCCGATAAGAATATCATGCACCTTCTTCGCGTCCTCACGCTTAATAAGAATATCCATATCCGACATACTTCTCATATCAGTCGACGGATACATATCCTTAATTATGCTGCCCTTAAGCGGTATGTGCACAAGCTTCTCCTTAGTGAACACATCACACACATTATTCAGCTCTGCCTTAAAACGTAGGCTTACAGACAACCCGCGCAGATGTGCTTCCTCCCATTTACTTAAAATCTCAGAAGGAATCGCGCATTGCAGCTTCTTAATACCATAATAAGCTGTTGTCTGCACACTGTGTTTTTCAGCAATCTCATACACCTTTAACAGGTCAATATTATCGTCAGGCTCAGGCACTGGCTTGCCAGCCACAACATTTGCAAGAAGCCTGATAAGATACTCTCCATTATTCAAAATGTTTATCCTCCAATACCACGCAGCGGTCACATACCTCAAGCACAGCTTTTCTGTGCGATACAATAATAACCGTCTTGTCCGTAAGTTCCCTTATATTCTTAAGCACCTTCTTCTCAATCTGCTCATCGAGTGCCGAAGTTGCTTCGTCAAGCAGCAACACAGGAGCGTCCGTGTACAAAGCCCTCGCTATAGCAAGACGCTGTGCCTGTCCTTCTGAGATACCCATTCCACGCTCACCGATAAGCGTGTCATATCCATGCTCTAATTTTTCTACAAATGTGTCTGCACATGCAATATGCGCAACTGCCTTCACCTTGTCCATATCAACATCAGCATTGGTATCATCAAGAGAAGCTATCGCACTTGTAACATTGCCGGACATAAGGAAATTGCCCTGTGGCACATATGCGAACATCTTGCGGTATTTTTCGGTCAGTGCATAGCTTTCCCTGTCTGTCTTAAGCTCAAGTGTTCCCTTTTCAGGCTCATATATAGCAAGAAGCAGCTTAAGAAGCGTACTCTTGCCCGCACCGGAATTACCCATAACCGTTATGAGCTCACCCTTGCCAATAGATATATCAGCATTTTCAAGAATAATGTCGTCTTCATATCTGAAGGTAATATTCTTACATTCAATCGCTGTCATGTCTTTATAAAGCTCTCTGCAATAATCCCTGCTAAACTGACTCTCAACGTGCTCTTCCTCAAGAGTCTCAAGCTCCATGCAGCGCTCCGCACTTGAAAGCATGCCGTAGAACTTTGGCAGATAACCAGTCATATTAGCAAGCGGCGCCCACAGCTGGTCAACAAGCTGAAGCACTGCCGACAGCGTTCCATAAGTAATACTTCCATGCAGAATTCCGAAGCTGCACCAGCACAGACCGAATATATAGCCGCCATTCATAACAAGTCCGAAACCGACATTACATATATTAGAGAATCGGTTTCTTTTCATACGCATGAATCTGTGCTTATCCATGTATTGTTTAGAAGTATCTATGCTCTTTCTTTCTGCGCCAAATGTCTTAAGAACCATAAGGCTTCCAAGATTCTCCGACAGATAAGAACGAAGCACACCGTCAGCCGCCTGCACATCCTTGTGAAGCTTCTTCATAACACGACGGAACAGCGTTGTGAATACAAGCACAAGACCACCGCCGGCAAAGAATATCACAGAAAATCTGTAATCCAGCACGAAAAGCACTGCCGCCGCGCCGACCAGTTTAACAAGCATTGCAATAATTCCCGGAATAATCTGCACGAATCCATCTGCCACAACAACCGCATCATTAGTAATTCTGTTCAGAAGTTCCCCTGTGTGAAATGCAGTAATAGCACTGTATTTTCTTGACAGAATAGTTTCATAGAGCCGTGTTTTAATAACATTTTCCATGCCTGAACGTACATACTCATCTAAGAATCTTATTACACCTCTCGCAGCAATCTGCCCAACCATAATAAGTCCAAGTATGATAATGAACTTAAGGAATTCCATCTTATTGCCGGAAACTGCCCCGTCGATTGCTTCCCTCAGCACAAGTGCAAATGCCACCGCACTTATTGATATTGCTGAATTAAGCAGCACAAGAAGCAGCACTCCCAGCTTTAACTTCCCTGACACGCCAAAAATCCAGCTCATGGCTGGATTCTTAGCTATCTTCTTTAATTGGAGCTTCTGTTCTTTGTCCATAATTTTCTAACTCTTCTTAATACTTTCTTAGCTTCATCTCTCAATCTCAGAATCGCACGACGCACTGGCAGCGCATCGCACCATATATGTGCATATATCTTAAGACGTATATCATCAGCATCAATCCACCGGCCTTTGCGGTAATACTTAGTAGCAATGCCGACAACCGTATCTTTAGGTATAATCTCTTTCTGCCAACAATTATCTCCGTAAAATATATAGTAATCATCTTCTACTTTAAGAATTCGATGGAGTACATATCGATTTTCACTTTTTCTATAATATAATGCAACATCATATCGCTTTAGTTCACCACTAACCGGAACAATATCAATAACATTCTCCTGGCTCTTTATAAGAGGCCACATACTAACCCCTTTAGGCACGCTATAATAATGTCCTCTGTTATAAAGCTCATTCATTTTAGCCTTATCCATCAATAAGTCCAGCCTCTCTTATCTTAGCAACTAAAGCCTTAACATCTGCCTGTGCCTTTTCCCTACTCACATCATATCGCTCAAGAAGTGCATCAACCAATTCTTCCTCTGTCTTATCTTCCTTCAACTGTTCGAATACGAAATTAGCTGTCTTATTATTTCTTATAATTCCATTAAAAGACTTAGCTGCCTCTCCTGTTGCAACTACGATATATTCATCTCCTGTCTTTTCCATAACAATTCCTGATTTCAGTTTCATGGTTAATTCTCTCCTTCTTCTCCATATGCTGCCCTGTAAGCCACATGTGCAGCTTCTTCCTGCATGTTACATCCAAGCTCGAACAAACCGACATTCTCTGCCATTGTGCTTGATAATATAATTGTCTTTCTCATAAGCTCTGCATTATCCGGACGATATGTCTGATTCAACACATATGGAAATGCTTCATGCATAGTAAGCTTCCTTACTACATTAGTCTCATTTCTCTTAAGCAGGAATAATGCCTTAACCGGCGCAGATATATTATTCTCAATTCCGTGCTTGCCACACCACGGTGTTCCATATACATTAACATGCACTCCACTATCATCAGTTCTTACACTAACAAGTGGCTTGTCATCATTAATCATTGTCACCCTGTCTCCATACACCTGACGCCACAATCTTGTGTGAGTTGATTTCCCCGTTCCGCTCGGAGCAAGGAACATAACAGCCTCACCATCAACCATAAGCACAGATGAATGTACAAGAATAATTCCCTTATCAACAAAACGTTCACATATCTTTCTATATACGGCAAGTGTCTCAAGATAATCTGGCGAACTTGTATATTCATCACTTTGTTCCGCATTAATCTCTTCGTCACTCACTTCAATAACTATCTCAGGTGTAACATCATCAACTATGTAATTCCTGCAATATTGCTTTATATATTGGTATCGTTCATTAATCTGAATAAATGTATCTGCAATCCGTATTGTAAACATAGCTTATCTTCTCTTTTTCTTAATAAATATAATTGCACCAGCCGCAAGACCAATAATTACAATTATGCATACTATGTATGCAATAATCTTAGGTGCTGAAGATTTCTTGGCAGTCTTAGAACCAGTTCCGTTCTTATTGTCATCCGCCTGTGTCGACTTATTGTTGTCCTTCTTGTTGTCAGAGCTAGATATAGTTGCACCGCTATCGCCTACATTCTTATCAATATTCTCTTCAATTACAGTTCCGTTAGATGAATCTATTATAACGTTATTGTCAGAATCAATTATTGCTCCACCAGAACCTACTGAACTACTACCGCTGTTACCATTACCAGATGATGAACTATCACCATTATCATTGCCCTGTGTATTACCACCATTGGTATTGTTAGAAGAATTGCTATTACTGTTATTATTATTGTTATTGTCATCATTATTAATATCATTGCTATCTAACTGACTTCTGTCTGTAACAATCTTAACGTTATCTCTTACAACGATATTAATTCCCTGTGCCTTAGATATAACTGCCTGAAGGTTATCCATTCCTATGAAAGACATATCACCAACTTTAACAATTGTATCTGGAAGTGTAAGAATCCTAACACTTGCACATCCATCAAACGCATGGTCATCTATCTGTGAAACAATTATTCCTCTTCCAACCATGAACGGAATCTCAAGGTCTGTTGCATCCCCTGAATATCCACATATAGAAGCCCACTTCTGTTCATTATTAACTCTATACTTAACACCATCATATACTTCTATGGTATCTTCTGCTTTAACATAATTGTTATTTAACAAAACCGTTGCAATCATAACCATGCAAACTAATAAACTTTTTATTATCTTCTTCATCGTTTACTACTCTCTTTGCTCTTTATTATGTAGTGTATATAAAGAAAGGCGGGACTGTTTCCCGCCTTAGCTTTACTTATTAATCTGGTGTTTTACCATTTGGTAATACATCATTTGCTTCTAATACATTAGATGTTGTTATAACATCCGCTTTCTCAAACACAACTACTTCGCATGCAATATCTTCATATTTTTCTTTCATCTTATCAATTCTCCTCTATTATTTAATTAATTCATGGTATCTACATTACCATATATAGTATCTGTTTTTCCTGTAGCATCTTTATATGTAAGTATTGGCTTAACATACCATGTATCAATACCTGCATTCTTTAATGTATATCTAACTGTCTTATAACCAGCACACTCGCTTGTACCTAACTTATATACGCCTTTCTCATAAGCATCTACTTTTGCGTTATTCAGATTTGTCTCATTAGTAGACGCTAATACACCAGCAAAATTCATTGTATATTCTTTTGGTACTGTATACTCAAAGATAATAGTTTTAGTTGCTTTATCATAATCAACCTTTGTTATAATTGGTTTTTCATTAGCATTGGTATCAGAATCACTATTCTTTACAGCTTTAACAGTTATAGGTCTGTTTGCTAAAAAATAATATGTTGAATTATAACTTAATGGTTTTCCGTTCTCATCTGCCCAATATGCAAAATCTTCTGATGTAGTAGATGCCTTAACTTCTGTATTTACTGTATATTTGTCTGTACTCTGCTTACCACCAAGCTCTGTTGTATCAATTGTTATTTTATACTGTAAATCTGTATTGTCCTTATATTTAGGTTTTACTGTAACATCTTTTCTGTCTGTAAGTGAAGTTTTTACAGTTTCTACATCAGTATCCCAACCATCAAATGTATAACCATAACGTGTTGGTCCCTCTGGTTCTTTAAAATCAGCGCCATTTACATCATCTGCATAATATGTCTTTAATACACCGCCATATGGTGTAAGATACTCAACCTTAGCGCCTTCCTTTGCATATACTGCTGTATATGTATCTGAGTAATATACATTAATTGGCTTAGTTGCATTTTCACTACCACTAGCGACAATTATGTCATTTGAATTTTTCCAATAAAGGAAAGTCTTTCCCTGATTAACTCCCTTTGCTGAGAGTGTTATTTCATCGCCTTCGTTATAAGTATTTTTTGATGGAGTTCCAGCATACTCATCATTAATAATTACTGTATATGGCTTTTCTTCTGTGCTACTATCTGTTAATGTTACTGTTATCTTTCTAAGCAAAAAAGAAACTCCATTGTTCTGCAAATTATATGTTCCGGCCTCTAAATTTTTAACTGTATTTGTATCATAGGTTGTCTTAGTATCATCAAATGTTAAAGCATACTTAACATTTGAATCATTATTTTTCTGCAATACCAAGCCTGCTCCTGTTTTTGATGACTTATACCAAGTAATATCAATCTTAGCACTCTTTCCTTCAGGAACTGTAATTGAAATAAATGTTTTATTTTCAGTATCAATCTTAAAGCACTTTACATTATCTGGACCATTTCCTATCTTAACTTTGTTAACAGCAGTAAAAACATCATCAATTTTACCGGGAGCTAATGAACTAGTATAAGTAGAACTATCAAGCGTATAAATACCGTCTCCATCCGCCTTAGCTTCTATAGGCTTTTTCAACATGCTACTAACTGGCAGGAGTCCTATTATCATAAGAAGAGCAAGTGCTCCTGCAAATAATCTTTTTCTCATAATTTTCCCTCCTAAAATTATTTTATCATTGTGTCAAACGTTGATAATTGTGTTACATTTTGCGATATCTCAACGTCCTTACTTATATTACTATTTTAAACATATACCGTCAATCGCCTTTTGTGCAATTTGCAACAAGTGCACACCCTTTTTTTTTTTTTTTGTGCACTTTTCACATATGTACACTTTCCTGAATCAGGTGTAGGCATTTTGTATGATTTTCTCTGGTGTTGATGCATTTTATTGTGACTTTTCATTATTAAGTGTGAAGTATTTTTACTCTGCATTTTTATACGAATGACTTAATAATATCAATGTGTGGCGATGCCAGCTTTCGTTACTGGTATGTCCATCATCATATTATTTCATATACATTTTCTTTCTAATCTCTTCTATTGTTCTATTCAATATGTGCGACGGTCTGTGCCAGTTGCTTCTTCATATCTCTTGACATATTCTCCGCATGTGAAGCTGATACTGATGGGGCATGATGGAGAAGATATGATTGTGCTGGGGACTTCTGGAGGTGGGGATGATTTGGTGTGTAATGTGGTGATTTTTCTTGGGCGGGTGGACTTTTTCCGCGACTGCCGTGGCTTTGAGGTTCCAAATCTGTGGGGATTTCTCTGCCGCTTTGGACTTCTGTCTGTTTTCCCTGTTGCTTTGGCGTCCATTCTGTGGGGCTTGCTTGCTCTTTTGGGACTTCTGACGTGTCTCCCGCCGCTTCGACGTCCAATCCGACGCGGTTTCTTGCTCCTTTTGGACTTCTGACGTGTCCCTCACCGCCTCGAAGTCCAACCCCTACAATTTTACTCTACCTAGATGCTCTCACTTCTCCAATCCGCAAAAGAATAAGAGCAATGCCAGTATTGTTGTGCTACCAGCATTGCTCTGTTCGTTACATATTTAATTTTGCTTTGATTTCTTCTATATCGTAGTCTGGTGCTGATGCTACTACTGCATCATAGATTGGCTTGATATCTGCCTCTTCCTCCTCTAGCTCGGATGCTATTGTTTGGAGAGATTTGGATTTTTCCACCTTCTTTATAATCAGAGTGATTTTTGCCAGTTGTTCGCCTCTCTGTTCTCCTCTACGTTCGCTTTCTTCTTTTACACCCTCTATATAATCTTTCTCGTCAAATTCTGTTAGCAACATATTCGTCACCTCCGCCTTGTTATTTCTCAAGATTTCTTTAAGTATATTATTGCGGATTGCTTCTTCAATTGCAAGTGAAACTGCTTCTGCAAATATTTCTTTTTTGCTTTTATGTATACCCAGCTTTGCATATTTTTCTACTAACTCATCATAGTGCTTTCTTATCAATGCTATTAATTGTGAATATTCCATTAGTTTCTGACATTTATTCATAATTTCTTTATTGCAGCCATAATTAATGTTGATTAGCAAAGCTTCTAATTCAAGGCATGGCTTCTGGTCTTTATTACTATCATTAGTCATATAAGAATCTGACAATGGCATGACTCGTCTTTCAGACTCTCCATCTCTTCCATTATAAAATACTATATACCTTGGAAATGGCAGCTTAACTGGCGTTTCGTTGTAGATTCTCAGCCCATTTCTCTCTATGTAGCCTTTATATAACTCAGTAAGATATATAAGTCCCCTTATTGGCATATTTTTATTAACACTGCTCTGATGCTCATAAAGATTAAGCTCGCTGTCTATCACGAACGAGATGTCATTCTTGTAGCCAATATATATGGCATTCTCTATCGTGTTTATTACTATCTGATTCTCATCTGTATGCTCAGTATCGTTTAACGCATTATACAAGCTGAGCAGGTCCTTTTTGTTGTCAAATATTTTTCTGAACAACGTATCCTTAAAATTTCTGTTGATTTCTACCCCCATAGATATCCTCCTCTTTCTCGCTCGCAGGCTGATATCCATGCATCTATTCATTGTGTTTCTATACACAGTATGCTAGCTTTTACGGATATCTAATATAAGCCTGCTTTATTTAATTGTGTCTTGTGGATTAGTCTGAATGAATATTCAGTCCTGATAGGCAATGTACGTTGAATATATTGCTGAAAGATTGTATATTCGTGTACATTGCTTAAGATAAAAGATTTGCTTTGCAATTCTTTTAATATATTAATATCACTTTTATTCGTATATGTCAATTATTTTATATGTATTTAATCAGAAATCATTGCCAGAGTTCGTGTTTTATATTAGCTTGGACTTTGGCCGTGTCCTCACCACCTTAAAGTCCAATCCCTGCGATTTCACTCTCCCCAGATGCTCTCACTTCTCCAATCTTCAAAATAATAAGAGCAATGCCAGTATTTTACTACCAGCATTGCTCTATACGTTACATATTCAGTTATTCCACTTTATTTTCCTACACAATCCTGATAATCTGCTCATATATTAATATCTCTTCCGCATTAACATTTCGATTATCATGATAATGACCGAAGAACCATTTATTAAAACTGATATTTTGCCGTATCTCCTCAAGATAATCAGTCTCTATATCCCGCTTGTACATGCTGCCGCCAAGCAATATCTGGGTACTTGTTGCACAGCAATGTGTTACGATGAAATCCACTTTATTATCATGTAATGCCAGATTCCTTCGTCCTTCTTCCATCTCTTCCAATGACGGAAGTTCCTGCTTCCACCAGCTTACATGATTAATACGGTATGGCCGCCACCATTCATCCAGCTCTTTCTTCTTTTTCTTATAATCCGGATTATCAGGTTCAAGAATCCCACCATCTATATCATGGCTGCTTGCTCCACCAAATGTAAATATACTTTTTCCGTCAATTTCATATATCTGACCTCTCATCAGATGAATGACAGATGGTCTGATTTTATGAACCTTACCGCCATGCCATTCTTCAACCGGATATTCATAAAGCCTGTCAAAATTCTCATGGTTGCCATCCACAAATAACGTAGTAAATAATTTGCTATCCAGCCAGTCCATTAACGCTTTTTCTTTTTTACTCTCTTCATTCCTATTCCAGACACCACCAAAATCCCCACAGATAATAACATAATCTTCCTTAGACATCTCCTTCTGCTCTGGAAAAGATTCCATGTTAAAACGTCTAAAATCCTGATGGCAGTCTCCTGTAATATAAATCACGCTATCCCAACTCCTTTAATTCAATATGTTTAGCGGATTACAGTTTGTAATCAACATCAGGGTTTATGGTGAGTGCAACACCGGTTTCAAATGTACCGTTACCGTTTTCGGCAAAAAGTGAAAATAATGTTCCTGTAAAAGTCATTGTACGTGTACCCTCCGTGCTGAGTCCGGCATTAAGTCCTGAACCGATTTCATGGCAGGCAATTTTTGCATCAAGATTCGTTGTATCAGCAAGGGCATAAGAAAAAGTATATTTTTCACGGTCAGTATCTATTTTTACAAGAAGATTGAGATTTTCATCTTCTTTAGATATAGGAATATGTGCAAGTTCTGCACCCATGTCGTGTATATGTTTATAAAATCCGACATATTTCCCGCTTTCATCGCTGCCAACATATATTTCATAGTGATAATCGTTGTTATAATAGGCAGCAACACCAAATCGTTTTGCTGTACTGTCTTTTATTTTTAATACAGCTTTAAGTGATGTTGTAAATTCCGGCTGCTTAAATGAAAGAACAGTCGGGGATTTACCTGGTTCATTCAATGTGATATCAGTACCTCTAAGCGTGAGACATCCGTTTTTACTGTCATAAATATAATGAGACATATCAGGATTTCTTGTGAACTGCATGCGTTTGTCAATGGCATCGCGATGGAAGTCAATATTGACGCTATGGTCTGCATGTAAAAATGGCCTGCCTGTTGCATCGTCTGTTATTGTATTAGCAATTGTCTCCGGCTCGTTCATGCCCGGAAGAGGTGCATCCATTACAAGTTCAATAGTCCCATTTCCGTTGTATCCGACAACAGGCCATCCGTCTTCATTCCATGTGACAGGTGCAAGAAAGGTTTCACGACCGAGATTGTGAAGAAGTGCATGGCTGAAGCGTCTTATTCCGAGGAATACAAGCCACCAGTTTCCATTTGCATCTTCAACAAGGTCAGCATGTCCCGTAGCCTGAATTTCGGATTTTTTATACTCTTTATGAGAAATAATAGGATTGTGTGGACATGGTGTATAAGGACCGAATACATTTTTTGAACGCTGTATTGTTTCGCGGTGAGCATATTCTGTTCCGCCTTCCGCAATCATCAGGTAATACCAGCCGTCTTTTTTGTAGATATGTGGACCTTCTGCACATTGACCGCCGCAGCCAGTGCTTATAAGGTGTTTGTCGGAAAGAATTTCGCCTGTCATTGGATTAATTTTAAATGCAACAATACCTCTTACACCGTCAAGATTACCGGTTGAACAGTAATAACAGCAGTCATCATCATCCCAGAAAAGTGATGGGTCTATACCACCTTGGTCAATCCATGCAGGGTCGGACCATTCTTTGTTTATATTGTCTGTATGGACAACAAAGTTTCCTTTATCGGTAACATTAGTTGTTATCATATAAAACATTCCTTTGTGGTGCCTTATTGTAGGTGCATATATACCACCGGAATTTCGGCAGCCTTCAAGTTCAAGCTGCGAACGTCTGTTAAGGCAGTATCCGGTAAGTTCCCAGTTTACAAGATTGCGGCTGTGATATATTGGTACACCGGGGAAGAATTCAAATGTAGAATTAACAAGATAAAAATCATCGCCAACGCGGCAGATGCTTGGGTCGGGATTGTATCCCGGAATAACAGGGTTTTTAAAAAGCATGATCTTATCACCTCAGGAAAAATATTTCTACCCTCGCCCCACCTGTATTTTCAGAATTTGAAAGTT
>OIYR01000890.1_pt1 | contig 16048 bp, 18 predicted proteins | sample 1588221 | NCBI WGS metagenome assembly OIYR01 (sample SAMN03283292) | human gut metagenome | biome: human-associated habitat; material: feces | host: Homo sapiens | place: Peru | collected 2012 | reverse complement strand
GGTTAATTTCTTTAGACGAATTAAAAACTTTCTTAAGCAAATTTGATTAGTAAATTAAATAAATCTATTCTAATATCTTTAAAAGTTAAAATTTTTTATGTAATGCAATGCATGAATATAAATATTTTTATTATAAAAAATCGAGATGAAAAGCGATGGGATTGTAAAATATAAATAGTATTATATAATTGTATCGTTATATTTTTTATTTGATGCGTTTTGTTATTTGGAGTATATAATGGAATCTATCATAATTTTTTTGATTTTATTTGCTATGGTTGTTTATTTTCTGCCAATTATTGTAGCTTTTATTAGAAAGAATAATAATTGTTTGGCTATTTTTATATTAAATTTATTTTTGGGTTGGACTTTTGTCGGTTGGGTTATAGCTTTAGTATGGGCTTGCACAAATACTCAAATTAATCGATAGTAATGATAATAAAATAAAGAATAATAATTTTATTCAAAAGATTTATATTTAGTTATATTAAATTTAACCGTCCTCTGAAATCCTTTTGCAATTCTAATTATGCCGTAAAAAAATCCGAGTCCGTAAAAAAAATGCGTTAAAAAAAACATATAAGGATAAACGAAAAAGCCTTTAATTTTATTGAAAAATCCTTTTTCTTTTAAGGCGGTAATTATTCCCGCTAATAAAGTTATTATTAAATAAATAATTAATGGAATAAAATAAAATGCGATATAATTTATTTTGATAATCTTAAAAATAATAAAAACTATAGGCAAAAGAATTATATACAAACTAAAAAATGCGGGAAGAGTAAATATTAAATTTTTTTTATTAAAATCTCTGTAAAGTTGTTCTAATCTTCCTCTTCCATAATTTAAAAGCATCTTTATATATAATCTTAAATTTTTTCTTGGCGGTCTTTTAACTATTATTTGCGGGTCATACATTAATTTATAACCAAGCGAAAGAATTTTATCTATTAAAGCGTTTTCCTCGTTAGGATATAAACTCTCATTAAAAAGTCCCGCCTCGAATAAAACATTAAGCCTTATAAATAAATTGCAAAGTATAACATCTCTATCCGTTCCTTCTCTATACGATGATTTATTTATGCTGTATCTATTCGCTATAGGTCCTACCGCGTAATAAGATTGCATGCATCTGTCTATATATCTTTCTTTTGAAGAGTTCGCTTTATGAATTGCAGGACCTCCGACTATAGCTACATTTTCATTTTTTTCAAATATTTCAACCGCTTTTTTTATATTATTAGGATTTACCATAGAATCATTATCTATAAAATAAACTATATCTCCCGAAGCTTGTTTTATGCATTCGTTTCTTTGAACGGTTGGATGAGTTCCTTCGGCTTGAAAAATCTCTATTTTATTTTTATCGTAATCGGACATATATATGCCCGCAAGAGTATTTTCTATTTTCTCTCCGATTCTATGAGGAATTATAACGCTTACTTTTAACGACATTATAAACCCATATATCTAAAATATGCAGTTCTCAAACTTGCAGCCATTGCCTCTGGACTTGTCGGATTGCATGAAGCCCAAGCGCCCGTTTCGGAAGAAGCGTTAAATTTTTGTTTTTCTTTACTTCTCATAGGCGGAAAAAATTCTATATGATAACGCCAAATATCCTTATAATTAAAACCGTCATTAACGGGAGCGCTATACATACACATCATATAAGGAAATTTTATATCGAAAAGCAAATCTAAAGTAGTTGTGGCTTTTTTTAAAGCGTCCGCTAAAGAAATCGTTTCTTTTTTATTAAATTTATTAATGGCGATAACATTTTTTTTAGGCATAATCATTATTCCGTAAGGATATTCGCTTGCAAAAGGCAAAAAGCATACGAAATGTTCGTTTTCAAAAATTATTCTTCTTCCGTCTTCAATTTCTTGATTAAGCATATCTTCAAATAAAGATTTTTGATTAATATTATAATAAGATAAAGCCATTTCTATTTTTCTTTTTATTCTTAAAGGAATCCAACTATAACCGTAAATTTGTCCATGCGGATGAGGCATAGTCACTCCGACAACTTCGCCCTTATTTTCAAAAGGCATAATATATTTTATTTTTTTATTTTTAGCGATTTCAACCATTCTCTCCTGCCATAATTTAACTAATTTCGTTATATGTTCTACTGAAAGTTCGGGCAATGTAGTATTATGGTTTGAAGAATATAAAATTACTTCGCATTTCCCAATCGAAGGTTTTGCTATAAATAATTTTCCATTATCGACATTATCAGGCAAAGGCGGCTCGAAAGATAAAGCTGGAAAATCGTTATCGTATTTATAAACATCATAACTATCTGGAACTTTTCCGCTTCCTGGACAAAAAGGACAATAATCTTTAGGCATTTGCGGACGGTCCTGCCTATGACTCGCTATCATAACATAATCTCCAAGCAATTGATTATAACGCAATTCTGCCATATTAATCTCCTAAAATATATATTATGATTATATGATATAATAAATTATAAATAAATCAAACCGCTTGTATTTTTTTCTGACTTTTTATCGTTATTGTATTTTGTTCTTTGTATTTATTTATTAAATTTTTTAGCTTATCGGAAGATTGTTCATTTTCTTCCATTGACTCTATTTCTTGATTTTCCATTATTACTTCCTCCGTGAGTAAATTTTAAAAATTGCCTTCTCGCCAAACTTTGAAATTAGGATAATTCAATTTTTTTGATTTATCCTCATACCATTTGCAAACGGCGGCTGACATATTTATAACATAAAAATTAAATTCGGTTTTCCATCCTTCGTTTTTAAACTTTCCAAAAGAAGGAATATATTTATTGTTAATCGTATCGTATATATTTTCTTGTATTTCTTTAGTCGGAATATTATTGTCTTTAATCGCTATTCTTAAAATCAAATGAATCGACATAGAAGATAAAGTTGAAGTTAAAACGCTGTATTTGTCGTATAATTCTTCTTTTGTGAAATTATTATTTATAGTGTCCGTCCATAATCTTATTATATTTCCCAAAGCTTCAAGCTGTTCAGGTTTGGCTTTTTTATCGGTTATAATGTTCGCATAATATTCCGCCAATTCGTTAAATGTCATTGTAGATTCTTCGTCTGCAATAGAAATTGTTTCAAGTTCGTCTAATTGCATCGATTTTATCATACTTTCTTTTTCGTTTGCGTAAATATTATTTGCTGTAATCGTAATTGATAAGAATAAAAAAGTAATTATTTTTTTCATAATTTTAATTCCGTTTTTAATTTATTTACTATCGATTATCGGAAAATTAGATTTATAATGTAGTTTATTTAATAGTGTATTAACGCTTTTATTCTTCGGTATAACTGTTTTCAGAAAAATTTTTTTATTAGGCTAAAGCCAGCTTTTAACGAAAATATTTCTTTATATTATAAATAAGGATATTGCTTTCGGACTTTGTCATCGCAATGACGATTATTTATCGCCATTACTATGAATATAATAAAAAAGACACCGCATTAAAATACGATGTCTTTTAATTATTTTAACTACTATTAACCTTAACTATTTTTTAGTAATATCTATAGTTGCTAAATCTTTTCCTGATTCTCCTTCGGATTCCATCATTAACTTTCCTTCTGTATCGCTACTAAAAATAAGAGTCAATTTTACATTTATAGAATTAGAATCATTATATGAAGTAGTATAATTTGTATCGCTAACTCTTGTTATAGAATCCGAAGGAATTTTTACATCATCACTAATCTTTAAAATAATAGAACCGTCAGTATTTATGGTAAGTATATTCTTTTCGGTAGCTTTCTTTTCTGGTTTTTCATACCAATCACCAGCATAATAAGATAATTTTCTTTCTTTTTTGACTTCCTCTTTTTCTGTTTTATCCTTATTGATTTCTTCTGCCCCCGTTTTATCCTTATTATTATTGTCATTATTGCAACTTATTGAAAATAGCGCAATTAAAGATAAGATAATTAATAATAGATAAAATTTTTTTGTTTGTCCTTTCATTTTAGAACCTTCCTTATATCTTTTAATGATTAAATTATGCAATATTTTAGAAAATTTGTCAAGCAATTTAAAACAAAAAATTCTCTTATCATAGACTCATAAATGATAAAGTAGGTAGAAGCCAAAAAATTGTCAAGTAGTTTTATAGTATATATTTGATATTTTATAAAAAATTATTAATTGAGATAAAAATAATTTACAATATTACAAAATTATAATCTACTTAAATAATTGAGCTATATCGTTTATTGTTATAAATATTGCAAGAGTTATTAAAAACGCTGCGCCAATCGCCTGTATTTTAGTCAATACTTTTCTATCGAGAGGCTTTCTTAAAATAAGCTCTATAAAAGAGAAAACTATCATTCCTCCGTCAACAACGGGAAGAGGAAGAAGATTCATTAAAAATAATATAAGGCTTATTGTAGCCGTAAAAGAAAGTATAGTTTTTAATCTGTATTCCGCGCTAACCGATAAAACCTGCGAAGAAATTTGAACTATTCTAACGGGACCGCCCAAATTTTCCCTTAAAGATAATTTTCCAGTAAAGAGTAATTTTAATCCGTTTATATAAGACGAAATATAATTTCCGCTTTCTTTAAATGCTTCGGGAATCGATTTTGGAAAAGAAATTCCTTCAACTTTTTCAATTTTTACGGGCGAGCTTCCAAATTCTATTCCTAAACTTCCATAAGTTCCAATAGTTTTTGAATTAACGGGTTTTGGTATCGCCTCTCTTATTATCTCCTCTCCGTTTCTAATTATAGTAATATTTATTTTTTGTGAGGGATTATCCATAACTATAGGACGGAAATCCGCTATATTATTTGCCGAAATTCCGTTTATAGCTATAATTTTATCTCCGATTTTAAGTTCCGCCTCCGCAGCAGCCGAACCAGAAATTATATTTTTTATAATAAGGTCCTCTCCGAAATATAAACCTAAAGCTCTCTCTCCGCTTAAAGCTTTTAACATTTCAACTAAAGGAATGCTTATATTTATAGTTTCGCCTTTTCTGTTTAGAGTAAATATTATTTCGTTTGAGCCTTTTTGAATCGCCTCTTCGTTTATAGCTTTTAAGACATCGTTATCCGATTCTGTTTTATTTCCGTTTATTGCAGTAATAATATCTCCGCTTTCTATTCCGTATTCGTAAGCTAAAGTCATTCCCGATTTTGTATGCATATATTTTCCATCTCTAAAAACCGAAACTTTTGGCGAATATAATTCTATAGTCGAAGGAATCGAAACCAATACGATTAATAATATAACCGCAAAAATATAATTAAAAAAAGGTCCTGCAAAATAAACTATTATTCGTTTTAAAGGCGACATATTCAAAAAATCGTCTTCTTCTACTTTTCCGTCTTCTGAAATTTCGCCTTTAAATTTGCAATATCCTCCGAAAGGAATTATTGACAATCTAAAATCTATTCCCTTTATATCTTTTCTAAATATTATCGGACCGAAACCTATTGAAAAAGCTTCGGCTTTAATTCCAACGGCAAGTCCCGCAAGCAAATGCCCCATTTCATGAACAAATACCAATATTCCAAGAAGTATAATTCCTACAATCCAACTCAATTTTAATCTCCTTAAATTTAAAATATATTTAAATAAATTATTATCAATAATTATTATTAATAAAGATATATTTAAAATAAATTTATTTCAATAGTTGACTTATTATATAGCATGTATTAAACTTTCATTATAAAAAAAATTATAAATTGTGGGAACTTTTTTAAGGTTAATTCGTCTAAATAATTATAAATAAATAAATAATTTTAAGGTAATTGAATAGGTTATAATTATGAAAAAGATATTTTATATTTTAGCAATATTTACAATGTTATTTTTATCGGTTTATGGGCAGCCTCCGCCTCCTCCGCATCAACATGGAAAGAAACCTCATAAGGATATATTGGGACCAGACCCGATGCATTTTTTTAGAAAAGCGGGAATAACTCTAACATCCGCTCAAACAAATAGAATATACGATATAGCCATAAAATTTGTAAACGATGAGAAATCGATTAGAATAAAAATAGAAGAGATTGATTATAATATAAAAAACGAGCTTATTAAAGATAATCCCGATAGAAATATGTTAAGAGATTTGATAAAAAGAAAGAAAGAAATAGAAGCGGAAAGAGATTGTTTGAGTATATTTAGAGATTTGGATATAATAGAAATTTTGACTCCCGAACAGAGAGCTCAATTAAATAAATATAAAAAATAAGGCATATATCTTTTTATTTTAAGGATATAATTATGAACGGTGTTGAAATGACTTATGAAGACAATATAGAAGCTTTTAAATCCTCTAACGAAGAAGCTTATAAAGAACTTGTGGAAAACTATAAAAAGCCTTTGGTTAATTTGGTTTATTCTATTATTTCAGATTATGAAGAAGCAGAAGAGATAGTGCAAGATACTTTTGTGAGTTTTTATATAAAGAGAGAGAGTTTTGAAGGCAGGTCGAAAATCTATACTTGGCTTTATAGAGTTTCTTTTAATAGAGCTATTGATTATATAAGAAAAAGAGAGAGAGAAAAAAAATATAGGCTTAAAGAATATAGAAATTTTGAAATGCAAGAATCGGGAAACGATAATAGCATAAATAAAATTATATTAGCGGACGCTTTATCAAAATTAAACGAGACTTTTAGAATTCCTCTTCTTATGTCGGAGTATGAAAATTATTCTTATGAAGAAATTTCTGAAAAACTTGATTTGCCCGTTAATACGATTAGAACGAGAATTTTTAGAGCGAGAAAAAAACTTTTATCTATAATTAAAAAAATGGGAGTAAGTTTATGAGACAACATGAATATTATGAAATGCTTATAAGCAGACACAAAGATAAAGATTTAAACGCCGAAGAAATACTTGAAATGGAAAAACATTTATTAAATTGTCCGTCATGCAGAAAATTTAAATCCGATATTGATTCTATATCTTCAATATTATCGGGAAATAAATCGATAACGATTAATAAAGTTAAAAATAATTTTTATCCTTATATTATTTCAATAGCGGCTATACTTTTAATATTTGTAGCGTCTATTATTATATTAAATAAAAATTTTAATAATAATGTAAGAGAGGAAATTATAGCTTCAAACGAGCCTATAGTTCAAGATATTGACGGAGACGGATATGGTGATTATGTTCCTTTGTCCGCATACTTTAACGATTATAGCGAAGAAGAAAATACAGATAACGATGAGATAACAATATTATCGTCTTATATGTATTATGTAGGAAGAGATTACAAAAATTAAAAATATTAAATTTTACTTTTGCTTGGAATTCCGAAAGGTATTCTTAATTTTACTATAGTTCCCGCTCCTTCAGAACTGTCAATATATATAGAGCCTTGCATCGTATCAAGCAAATCTTTAACTACAGAAAGCCCGATTCCTATTCCGCCATATTCTCTTTCAAATCTCGAATCGCCTTGATAAAAAGGAATAAATATTTTTTTAAGTTGTCTTTGTTTAATTCCTTTTCCCGTATCTTTAACGATTATTTCTATTTCGTTTGGCATAATATTTTTCATAGAATGATAATTAAATAAATCGGGAGAAAAATCTAAATTCTTTTTTTCTATAATATCGGGAATTCTAACATTTATATTAATGCTTCCCGATTTTGTAAATTTGAATGCGTTTGATATTATTCCTTCCATTATGAGTTTAAATCTTTCTCTATAGCCTATTAAAATATTGCAATTTTTTTCAACTTCGATTTTTGTCTCGATATCTTTAGGATAAACGGATTTATATCCTTCAATCATAATATTTAATTCTTCTTCAATATTAAATTCCGACAAATATTTAGAATCTTCATCGTCTTTAATCGTAATTTGTATTAAATTATTATTTGTTTCATAAAGTTTTTTTAAGCTTCTTGAAATTACATTAATAGCTTCTTCTTTTTTATCTTCGTTTAAGTTTTTCTTTTTAAGCAAATTAATGAATCCCATTATCTCGGTAAAAGGATGACGAAGTTCATGCGTAACCGTAGCTTTAAACTCTCTTATAAGTTTATTATAATAATCGGCGTTTTTCTTTAACGAATTAATTTCATGCAAAAGAGATTTTAATCTTCTTTGCAAAATTAAATTATGCTTTCTTTGATGTTCGTATTGAATAGAAAAATATAATCTATTAAGTCCAATCTCCGTTCCCGCATTTTTTATTATTCCTTCTTTGCACCATTTCATAGCCTCGTTAAACTGCACAAAAAAATGTTCTATATTCTCTTCCATAACCGAACCGTCAGTTTTTGGCTTTTTTTTAGGCTCTATTCCCGTTATATCGCAAGTGGCAATATTTATTCTTTCCGTTATTATTCCCGAAGAACTATAATAATTATGTCCAAGCACATTAATATTTTTTAAAGGAACGCTATAACCCGTTTCTTCTTCCAATTCTCTTTGAGCGCATTTTTTTATTCCCAACTGTTCGTCTTTAGCGTTCATTTCATCTTCTTCAAGCATTCCCGCGGGAAACTCTAAAAAGTTAATTATATTTTCGTCTATATCTTCGGGCTTCTTATTCGTCATTACTTTTTCTCTATAATAAACTACGGGACGAAAATTAGTTATCATTAAAACATTTAATTGATTTTCTATATAAGAATAAGGAACTATTATAACGGCGTCTCTGCCTTTTCTGTTTATGATATCGCAATTATATTCTTTTGAAAAAGTTTTATCATCGTATTCGTTTATGGCGATAAATCTCTCTAAACTTACAAATCCCGTATTTAATTCTATAGGCGGAGATTTATGGAAAAATTTTGTATCTTTTACTTTCTTTATATTTTTTCTGCTCATTAATCTATTTTATGTTTTTTATTAAAGTTATAGCGTTTCCAGTTTTATTATATTTTATCTCGTCAAAATAGCTTTTCATCATCATCATACCTCTTCCGCTATTTCTTGTAAAACTTTCTTTTTTTATTTTTTCCATTTCCATATTAGGATTAAAACCTTGTCCTTTATCTTCAACGATTAAAGTTATACAATCGTTTTCAATATTTAATTTTATTTCCACAAAAGTATTTTTTGCCTTTTCGGTTTTTAAAAGTTCGGATAATTTTTCATGATATATATTTTTTTCAATCCATTCTTTTTTTGCTTCGTAAGATATTCCTAAATTTCCATGTTCAATAGCGTTTATTGCCACTTCGTATAAAGCCGCTGCGAATAAGTTTAAATTTGCTTCGTCTAAATAATCCGATATTTCAGAAGATATATCTTTTACTAAACCAGCTACATCGCTTATGCTATTTTTTAAAATATATTCTTTCATTTTCATTAACTCTTAAATCATAATTTTTATTGTATTATATCGCTATTAGGAAATAATATCAAATTTATAATAATTATTTAACTATAAAATTAAGATAAAATTTATACTAAAAATATCAAAAATTGAAACTATAATATAAATTTTAAAATCAAACTCTATTTTAATTGTAATAATTTAGGATTTTTCAAATTTTGTAATGACTTTTAAAAATTAAAATCTTGTAAAAGCTGTATTTTCTATAGAACCTTCAGCTCCGATTGTCTCGTTTAAATTGCCGTCTATTAAAAATATAACTTTGTCTATTCCTTCAAATTGAGTCGCCGTATAAACTAATTGATATATTTGAATCATAGTTCCTTCGTTTCCTAAAGGATTAAATTCAAAATCTTCGTTAAAGTTCAAATAAACCGTATCGTCTTCAACGAATATGTCGAGTAATTGAGTATTTTTCGGAATGCAGCTTATTATATTTTTATTATTTTCATCGTCAGTCGCTCCGTTAAGAAGAGTTTTTATCGCATTTTCAATAGACGCTTCATTTTTAAAATTTCTATTTCTAAATATTAAAGTTATAGCTCCCGAGCCTTCGTTATATTCTACTAAATAAATTCCTTCGTCTTTCGATTTCGTTTTTATATTATTAAAATCTCTGTTTATTTTATTATTCGCTTTTTGTCTTTTATATTTCGCCACATCGTTATTAGCTTTTTTCATTATCTCTTTTTTATCTATTTTATCATTTCTTTTTACAGGCTCTTCTCTATTTATATTATTTATATTATTTTTCGTATCGTTTAAATTATTATTATTTTTATTATTATCTCTAACGATATTATTATTTAAATTTGGATTAACCATATCGTTAATTACTCTGTCATAATCCGAAGTTTTTTGAAAATTTTGATTATTAAAAATCGTCTCTTCTATTATATTTTTTCTGCTTACTGATTTAACGGCATTATTATCTTTTTTATCTTTTATATCGTTTCTATTTGTCGCAGCGTTAATTATTCTTTCTCTATCGTTATTATTTTTTTTAGTCTCGCTTTTATATTCAATATCTTTAAAATAATTATTATAATTATTGCTTGCTTTATTATATAAATTATTATTTGCATTTTCCGTTTTATTTTGCATATAATTTGGAATTTGCGAACTAAAACTTGTCGATGCTGGCTTCATAGTTTTTACGACTTTTTCAGAATTTTCTTTTGGTTTTAATATTTCTTCAAAAATACTTGAATTTGGAGAAGTTGAAGAATTATAAAAAATATTATTAGAATTATTTTTTGTTGAATTATTATTTGCAGATTTATTATTTGTTTCGCTAATAGAATTATCGTTTTTTCTGCTATCTATTATCATCTGCTCAATATAATTATAAGGTTTATTTTCTTCGGCATTATCAATATTATTATTTTGATTTTCTCTATATATGCTCGAATTATAATTTGTATTAAAATTTTCATTAAAAAAAGGAAGCAAAGATTCTCTGCTTATTAAATTAGAATTAGTAAAATTATTATTGCTTTCATTTTCGTTTAAAGTAGCTTCCAATTTTGAATTTGTTTCATAAGCCATAACAGATAAAGTTTGATTTGTGTCGGATTTAATAAAAAAACTAAATAAAGGAATATTGCTTAAAAAACTCAATTTATCGGAATCTTCTTCAATTCCATCGCTTTCCAAAGCCAAAGCTTCTCTATGATTAATGCTAAAAAAATCTTTTATTGCAATATCTACTACGGGAGAATAATTTTTTATAATAGAAAATATAACCGCTGCAAATATTATAAAAGCTACCGATATTATTAAAGGTTTTTTTAAATTTATTTCCTTGCTTTCGTTTTTTATTTGTCTTGTATAATTGCCTTTATATCTAGATTTATAAGGTTCGTATCTTGGCACTTTTTGAACTCCGATTAATTAGATACCTTTTATATTATCGATAAAAAATAAAAAGCTATTAGAAATTTACTTATTTTATAAATATTTATAAAGTTATCATAATATCTTTATTGAATTATATTTATTTATGTAGTATTATAATCTAATAATTTATATCAAATGGAGATTTTATGATTAGAAAATATTTTATAGCGTTAATATGCATTATGGCGATTATTTCTTGTTCAAATAATAAGGCAAAAAATCGCTCTTCAAAGGAATTATTTATAAATGCGGGAGAAGAACCAAAAACTATAGACCCGACTTTATCGGGAAACGATTTCGTATATCCGAGACATGCTTTTGAAATTTTAATTATTAAAGGAAAGGACGGAGGATTAAAAAACGGAGTAGCCGAAAATTTAACAATATCCGCTGACGGACTAAAATATACTTTTAATTTAAAGACAAATGCAAAATGGAGCGATGGAAAATTAGTAACCGCAAACGATTTTGTTTACGCTTTAAGAAGAGCGGTTGACCCTTTAAGCGCAGCCGAATATACTTCTTTTATAGAATATGTAAAAAATGCAGCTTCAATATTGGCGGGCAATTTGCCTAAAGAAAAATTGGGCGTTCGAGCTATAGACGATTATACTTTAGAAATAGAATTAGAAACTCCTACGGGATATTTTTTAGATATATTGACTTATCCTATATTCGCTCCCGTTAGAAAAGATATTATAGAAAAGTATGGAGAGAAATGGACTTTGAAACCCGAAACCTATATAGGAAACGGCGCTTTTGTAATGATTGAAAAAAGTCCCGATTCAAAAATAGTTATGATAAAAAATACAAATTATTGGAATAAGGACGAAATAATTCCAGAAAAAATTACTTTCGTTATGATGCAAGACCCAACTTTAGCTTTGGCGGGAATTAAAGATGGTTCTTTAGATTTTTCCGTTCATGTATTGTCGCAAGATATAGAAAATTTGAAAAAACAAGAAATATTAAATATAGCGCCTTATTATTCAACTTTAGCTTTCGGAATAAATAATAACGATAAAATTCTTAAAGATATAAGAGTAAGAAAAGCTTTATCTTTGGCGATTGATAGAAATTATATAGTTGAGAAAGTAGCTTTAACGGCGAAATCTCCTACAAGCGCTTGGGTTCCCGTTGGCGCTTACGATGTCGAAGGCGATTTTAGGGAAAACGGCGGCGAGTATTTGGATATTTCTAAAGAAGGTTATTCAAATAATGTGGCTATGGCTAAACAACTTATGACGGAAGCGGGTTATCCTAACGGAGAAGGTTTTCCCGTTTTGGAATATAAAACCACTTCCGATTTGATTTATATTCAAGTAGCGGAAGCCATTCAGCAAATGTGGAAAGAGAATTTGGGAGTCGATTTGCAAATTGCTTCTATGGAATGGGCGGCTTATCAGCAAATGAGAAAGGATAAAGATTATCAGCTTATAAGAACTTTATGGATAGGAGATTATAGCGACCCTATGACTTTTTTAGAGAATTATTTGAGCTATCGTCCTCAAAATTATGCGGCTTATAGTAACGGCATATACGACAGATATTTGGAAATTGCAAGAAATTCTTCAGAGCAAAGCGTTAGAATGGAAGCTATGCATAATGCGGAGAGAGTTTTGATAGCGGAAGATAATATTCTTATTCCAATATATAATCCTTCATATCCTTTATTAGTTAGCAAGAGATTAAAAGATTATATTGTAACTCCTATGCAAGAATTACAATTTCATTATGCTTATTTAGAATAATGATTTTTTAAAATGCTATATTCAATTTTTTGGATATAGTATTTTTATATATTTTTAATGAGTTTCTAATAAAAAGAATTTTTATACCGAAAAATATAAAAAAGAGGATTTATATTAACTATGAAATATATATTTATAATAATTTTATTAATAATTTATTCCTGCTCTACTACCGCGGATATTAAAGAGACAGAAAATAATCAAATTGAAATTACAGAACCTGCAAACGAACTTATAGGAAAAAAATTCAAACTTGTAAGCATATATCCCGAAATGAATATAACTATAGAATTTGACGAAGAGAATATTTTTGGATTTTCCGCTATAAATAATTATTCTTCCGCTTATTTAACGGACGGAGATATATTTAGCGTTAAAAGTATTTCGACTACAAAAAAAACTGCAAGCAAAGAATATATAGATGCCGAAAGCAAATATTTAAATATGTTGAGAGATGCGACTTCTTATAAACTTAAAGGAAAGAGATTAATTATTTATACTTTACTATCTAACGAGAGTTTAATATTTGAGGAATTTTAATTTATATGATAAGAAAAATTTTTTTATTATGTATTATTATTTTTATAAACTCCTGCGCAAGTTATAAAGAAAATTTAAATATGTCAATAAGCACTTTAAGCGGTAAAACCTATCAGTTAATTAATATGTTCGCCGATACGGGAATAACTATTTCATTTTACGATAAAGAATTTTACGGCTATAGCGGATTTAATACTTATTTTGGAGAATATGAAGTAAGAAGAGGAAATAATATTTTATTTAAAAATATATCGACTACAAAAATGAGCGAAGAATCGGAATCTGCGGAAATAGAAAAAGAATATATAGAACATATAACAAAGTCTTATTCTATAGAGTTTACAAGCGATGGAATTAAAATAAAAACTTTAGACAATACGGAGTTAGTATTTAAAAGGCTTCGTTAAAAATAGGATAAATTAATGAAAATACTTATAGTTTCGGGATTTTTGGGAGCGGGAAAAACCACTTTAATTAAAGAAATGGCAAATAAAACAAAAAGAGATTTTGTTATAATGGAAAACGAATACGGCGATGTCGATATAGATTCAAATATGCTTAAAGATGAAGGAATGAATATTTGGGAACTTACCGAAGGTTGCGTTTGCTGTTCTATGAAACAGGATTTTGCAACTTCTATTCTAACTATAGCCAATTCATTAGACCCAGAATTTTTGATAGTCGAACCTACGGGAGTGGCAAAATTAGGAAATATAATAAACAATATAAGGCAAATAGAATACGAAAGAATTATTCTTCTTAAACCGATAACAGTAATAGACGGAAATAGTTTTGATTCTTTTATTTCTTCCTATGATAATATTTATATCGACCAATTAGTTAATTCTTCAAAAATAATAATTTCTAAAATGGAGTCGAAAGATAAAGAAGAAAACGAGGAATTAATAAAAAAAATAGAAAATCTTTTAATAAAAAATAATGTTTCGCTTAATAGCGTAGAAATATTAAAAGAACATTATAGCAAGAAAAATAAAGATTGGTGGGAAAATATATTAAAATCTTTTTTAGACGAAAAATATTCTATAAAAGTAAAATCCGAAGAAAGCGAAGAAATGCCCGATTCTATAAGCATGAAAGGTTGCAAACTTGAAAACGAAAATCAATTTATAATTCTTTTAGAAGATATTATAAGAGGGAGATTCGGAGATATTGCAAGAGCTAAAGGATTTATTAAATGCGGGAAATCATTTTTAAGATTTGATATAGCGGGAGAAAGATACGCAATTACGGGTGCTAACGAAACGGACGAACTTGAAATTGTTTTTATCGGAAAAAATTTAAATAGAAAACTTTTGAGAGAGATTTTTCAACCTGTTTATAGGGAAAGTATAAAGCATTCTCATAAGCATTAATTAGATTTTATTTTATTTTTTAGTAAATCAAAATTTTCTATTCTTTTTTGTTATAAAAAATCGTTAATATTTACATTAAAAATAAAAAAATACGCTTGAATTTTTATTTTTATAATATAATAATCCTTCGTACCACCAATTTTTGTGGTTTTTATCATCAAAATCAAATAAAATATCATATGCATAAGGAAAATTTCCATGTATAAATGTTGTTGCAAATCTTTTTTTAGCTGTTGTTACATTTCCTGTTAATTTAATATCTAAAGTTTTATCTATAATAGTTGAGTTATTAATAATAGCATTACACTTTTCCAAAATGTTATGTATGACTTCATTTGTGCTATTTTTTTCGTTTATTTTGTTTTCAATCTCTACAATATTCATAATAATTTTTGATTGATTTCTCTTTAAGCCATCATTTGAAAATACAAATCCATTAATAAATTCTTCGTCATAAATTAGATAATCATAATTTCCAAACACATCAAAAATCATATTTATTTGTTCTTCGTTTTCAAGAGAAAAATTTTTCTTTAAATTTTGTTTTCTAAATAATTCTTTTAGCGTAGATTTCCCTCTACCATTAGAACCAAACCCAACAATAACTTCATTTTCATCACTAGTTATACTATTCCAAATTGTTTCATCCATCTTCAAACTTTTTATGCCTTTTTGATTTTTTACATATTCCATTTTAACACTTCCTTTACTACTAAAAAACGCCAATACAAAAACCTATTAAATTAATAAGCCTGTACTAGCGCCTCTTTTTAATTCTCTTTATTAAATAATTTTCTTCAATTAAATTCCTTGAATGTAAATTATTATTTTTTACTAATAATAAATCTTTATAAAATTTAATTAAAAAATTATTATCCTTTTTATATTTAAATTATTATTAAAATAATTACTTTTTACTAATGCATTTTATAATAAACTAATTTTTCCTTTTATAATAAACTAATTTTTCCTTAAGCGGATGTGTTTGCCACATGTTTAAAGAAAAGTTAATTATATTATTTAAACGTTTCTATATCAATATAATCATTTATACTTGAACCCAATTCACCTTTAAACATCTTAGCACATCAACCAGTAATATTATAGCAAAAAAATTCACATTTGTCAGAATTATATACACAAA